>ERZ773043.334-NODE-334-length-27460-cov-4.917424_pt1 | contig 27460 bp, 6 predicted proteins | sample MGYA00580636_ERZ773043 | MGnify/ENA primary metagenome ERZ773043 (study PRJEB29015, sample SAMEA2737992) | human oral metagenome | biome: human oral; feature: human-associated habitat; material: dental | place: China | collected 2065 ...
ATTGTAATAAATATATAAATAATCTTACATAAAATCAAGATAAAAACACAATATACACAATGAGCATTAAGCAAATCTTAAGCAAGGCTTTAAAATTAAACAAAAATAAAAAAATCTTAATAAAGTAGAAGAAAAAAAAAAGAAAATGTAGTACAATAAAAGCAAATCAACATATAGGTATAGATATTGATGGGTTAGAGTGTCAGAAGTTGGAATGGGCGGTAGTATACTATTGCGTATCTATTTGTGGTACTCAATCATAAGATATGCAAAGGTGTTTTGTTTGTCCATCCGGTCTTTGGCACTCTGGCTTATTTTTATTTATACGAACTATTTACATTTCGGATTCTGTCGAATATTGCCCTAGGGGTTCGAGAGTGTTTAGTGTGTTTGATTTGTTATAGTAATTTTACTAAAATAATGAAAAGGAGTGTGTATGGAAAAAAGAAGAGTAATCAAGACAGCACTTGCTTTATCTTTGGCACTTGGACTCGGCTTTGCTTATTCAGGCACGGCACATGCGGTTTCCGGTTGGACTAACGAGACCGGTGAGTGGCAGTATCTGGATAGGGATGATATGCCGTTGAAAGATGTCTGGAAACAGAGTAAGGGCTATTGGTACTATCTTTCTTCAGAGGGAACCATACTCAAAAGCCGCATTTTCAAATGGGGCAGCGGTACTTTCTATGTAGATGGGGACGGCAAGATGCTGAAAAACTCATGGCTGGAAGTTACCTCTGATATGGATCCTGACGGCAACTATCAACCGGGCTGGTATTATTTCGGTTCGGACGGTAAAGCCTATGTAAATCAAGGAGGTGGTTTCAAGAGAAAAGTAGATGGTAAGGATTATGCTTTTGATGAGAACGGCAAGATGCTTACAGGCTTTATAGACAAGACGGGAAATGTTATAGATACTGAAGATCCCTTCGTGGGAGCGATGTACTATGCAAGTGACGACGGAGCTTTATACAACAACAAGTGGCTTAATTACGGTTATATAAGTGATACCACAGGTATTGGCGGCTCTAATATACAGAGTACTGTAAGTGGAAGAAGCTACTCTGACTATGGCAGTATGTGGATGTATTTCGACAGTGAGGGCAAAAAATTCGCTACTGACACAGATACCATAAAAGAAAAAACAATAGGCGGAGAGCTGTATGCCTTCGATGAGTACGGAATTATGGTTCCATGGTGGTCAAAGGCAAGTGTAAGCAATGCACAGCCTGCCAACCCGACAATGGAGAATGATGTAAAGTACTTCTCGGGCTATGATGGCGGCAAGATGCTTAAGAACAAGTGGATCTGGATGTATCCTTCTGAGATCATGGATCAAAAAGACTTTATTGATCAGGAAAGCAGTTGGTTCTATGCAGATTCCAAGGGTAAAATACTTAAGAATACCATACGTACCATTAATGGTAAGAAGTATGCCTTTGACGGCTTAGGCAGAATGCAGACCGGATTTGTGGTTTTCAACAATACAGATGTGCAATTTGTTGCCAGATATGACATGGATGCATTTACATCGGAGCAATTTGCAAACGGTGACATCTATGGCGGCAATAAAAATGACCTCTACTTGTTCTCACCTAATAAGTTGAATGACGGTTCTATGCAAACCGGAGAGATTCAAATAGAGCTTGCTGACGGAGTGCGTACCTTCGGCTTTTCTCCTACTACAGGAAAGGCTTACGGAAGCAAGGATATATTAGGTAAGAAAACCAACAGGTATTATATTAACGGCTTGAGACTTGATGCCGACGAAGACTACGGCTACGGAGTTGTGGCTGTAACTGAGGAAGTGGCATATAGTCCAAGAATACTGTTCTACCAAGTAGTAGATACCAGCGGTAGAATAGTAAAGGGTAACAAAAAAGTGGTAAAGGATAAGGAAGGTGCATATTTTATAATAATGGACAATAAGCTTGCGGCTTATGAGTCAAGATATACACCTAAGTGGCACACAAAGAACGGAGTTACAGGATACTATCAGTATGATAGTGACAGCAAGAAGTATTTAGACTTAATAGTTGCTGCACCTACCAACTCACCTGATCTTAGTGCTATTCCTACAAAAGAAATACTTTACAGACCGTAGAGATAGGAGTGATATGATGAAAAAATTGTTTCAAAAAGGAAAGAGATTCTTAGCTCTGACCCTTGCAGCTGCGCTGTCCCTAAGCGGACTTCCCGCTGTGGGAGGGATGCAGGCTAAGGCGAGTACAGAGCTTACCGAAGAGAACATTGATAAAAATAACGGTGGTACTGTGTCCGCTTACGAGTGGAGAGGTAGCAATTTTAATGTTGAAGGTATAAGTAACCCTGCACTTATCGGAACAGCTAACCCTTATACAGGAAGTGGTGTTAAAGCTACATTTGGTAATGGCGGTTATGACACATATTTCAAGGTAGGCGGAGATGATTCAACGACTGATGCAAGGCAATACAATACAACCAATAACGGTGGTGTGATGCCGGGTATTCCCAGTTCTTCCAGAGCAGTAGATAAACTGGAACTTAAGATGAAGGTATATCCGAGCAAGGATGAAAAGCTGATTATAGTAGAGTATTCGGTATATAACCCTACAAACGCAGCCATAAACGACATTAAGTTCGGATCAGGTGCTGACGTTATGATAAGTACTCATGATGCGGCTCCGATACAAAGACTTGCAAACAGTATCAAGATGGTAAATGCATACCCGGGTGATACTGTGCATAACGGTGATACTTTTGAGCTTGTTATGAAAGATCCTTCTTATGGTATTAATAACGAGTGGATGACAGCCGGTGGAGAATTTAAGGCTTGGATGGGACTTTATCACAGCAGGTATTATCACCAATTTGAACACTTTGCACCAGGGTATTTTAACGGTGGTGACTCAGAGCTGACTTACTCTTGGAAAATAGCCTCTCTTGGTGCTTACCAAAGGGTGGTCAGAAAGGTCGGCTTTAAGACCAGAGGTACTTCAGTATATGTAAACTATACAGGAGGTAGTGATTCCAATGACGGTTCATCCAGCTCACCTGTTAAGACATTGAGCAAGGCATTTAGTAAGATAAATGCCAGTATGGGATATATATTTATACAAGATTATCCTGAGATAGGAAGTGCTACAGATACAGTTATACCTGATGTACCTGCAGGTAAGACTATAGTTATACAGTCAGCGGATTACGATATGGGTAATAACCCGACATCTGCTATAATTACACTAAAGCGTGCATCCGGATATACCAATCCTCTTATCAATATACCTTCAAACGGAGCTGTTCGTTTGTCAAATATTATTTTAGACGGTAATAAGGCGGCGGCTACAGGAAATGATTCACCTCTTATTGAGGCGGGCACTTCAGGCAAGGTATTCTTACAAAAGGGAGCTAAACTTCAAAATAATAAGGTTACCTCAGACAATAAGGGTAGTGCAGTCAATCTTAACGGTTCAGCAGAACTTGAGATGAACTATGGTGAGATTACCGGCAATGAATCAAAGAAGGGCGGTGCCGTATATCATAATGGCGGTAAGCTTGCTGCTAAGAATGCAGCTTTGATCAGAGGCAATGTTAATGATGCAAGTAAGGAACTTAACCTTGTGCTTAAAGACGCAACTAAGAGTGCCGAAGTTATAGGACCTTTAGTTGATGACGAAGGAAATCAGGCAGAAATCAAGGTTACTGTAAACGGTGCACCGGCACCTTCAAATTCAGGTGTTACTACAGCCAATCAGGAAACTGTAGTGGCGAAACCGAGTACGGCTTACGCAGGTTCAGTAGCAGATACTCCTGCATTCCTTTCAAACTTTGCTTTTGACGAGGAAACCGCTATGGGTAACAGGGGCTGGACTTTAACAAGCGGTACTGTTGGCGTAGGACATGCGAAGATGGTTATTGCAAAAAGAACCGGAAGACGTATAACCTTCAATGTAGTTGAGGCTCCGGATGATACCCCGATAGAGCCACAGCTTTGGGATGCAGGTCCTACACATACTCCTCTTACTATTCCGACAGCTATTTCACTTGAAAAGAATGATGTGGTTGATTCAAGAAATATTGTGCCTCCTGCGTTACCGGCAGATTCCAAGTATACATACTATGATACACAGCTTGATATGAACGGTGGAACAGGCTTGACCGTGGGTACACAGGGAGAAGGTTATAAGTTAAAGGGTTCTATGCCTGACTCTGAAGTTACTGTAACTTATAGGTTTAAGAGAAAAGATATGACTCTTAAGTTTGATGTCAACGGCGGTACTCCGGCAGTACTTGACAAAGTAGGACCTCAGCTTTCAAATTTACAGGACAGATCAGTGCCTTCAGTATCAAAGTATGGTTATAACTTTAAGTATTGGGATCCTACACCAAATGATGCACCCGGTAGTGATGTAGTTCCTTTGACAGGTCAATTACCTGAGAAATTCCCTATAGGTAAGGTTACAGGACCGGCTGCAGACCGAGATGTAGTTACTTATAAGGCTATTTGGGAGGTAAACCACATTCTAAAATCAAAACTTAACGTAACATATAAGAATGTAGCGGGAACTATTGACCTTGCGGATCCAAAAGAAGATTATCTGTCAGTAGAAGATCCTATAAGCGAAACCCCTCTATCCATACCGGGATATGTGGTGGATGTAGCGTCATCTAATGCTGTACCGACAATTACAGGTAATACATTCAATCCTTTCGGTGTATTTACAGGACAGATGCCCAGCCAGGATCTTGATGTAAATATTAGATATACACCTGATACTTCACCTGCCGGAAAGAGTAGAGTTACAGTAAAGCATATCAAGAGCAGTGATAACTCTGTAATTCAGACGGATACACAGGACTTGGCACCGGAAGAAAATATAACCGGTGTAGCACCTCTTACAGGTTCAGCAGTGGCAGGACTTACAGTACTTGGAGGAACTGTTACGGCAGGAAAGGTAACCGATAATCTAACTCATAAATACGGAATGGTTGGCGAGAGTTTTGACAGACCGGACCCTGACAACGGTATTGTCGGTACATGGGCATTTACAGGAGTTATGCCTAACCAGCCTGTAACTATAGAGTATCGTTACGGTATAACAGGTACAGGACAGACACTTAATGTACATTATATAGATAACGATGCTATAGATCCTAACCTTAAAAAGATAACTGATATTCAGGATAAGCAAGGTAATGATATAACCAACAATCCTAACCAGTTCCCTGTAGCAGCAGGTGATGCTATACAGGATCAGGACGGGATGACAACATATATCCCTATATATGGCTATAATTTATCATCAACAAGTAAAGATCCGGCATCTGTAACACCTAACTTTGATCCTATAACACATGAGTTCAACGGTACTATGCCTCCACAAGACATAGATATCAAGTACACATATACAAGAGATGCTTCAAAGTGGGTAAGAGTTACTTTCAAGACTGTAGACGGAGCTACATTAGGACGCAGTACAGGACTTACAGCAAGACCGGCAGACCTTGTGTCAAGCGGTAGTGACTTCTATGTAGACGTACTTAAGGCTGGAGATGCAAGAAGTTATACCTGGGAAAAGATAAAGGATAAGAATCTTGTACCTGAGGTTACAGTTACTGATAATAACTACTATACACATGACGGTTGGTTTATAGATTCTAATGACAACGGCATCAAGGAAGATAATGAAAACTTATTAACTGATGATGCAACATTCAGCGGTTCCCTACCGATAGTAGTTCGTCCTAACATAATTAAGACACCGGGTGCGTGGTTTGACATAAAATTTGAAGTGGGTGACCATATAACTCAAAACTCAGGAGTAAATATCCTTAATTCAAGAGCTACAGAGACACTCGCAGGTGCTATAGCAGCAGCAGGTATTACCTATACAATAGAGCCTAACTATTTAGATGACGGTTGGTATATGTTCGGTAATGTTGCAACATTAGCTGATAATGTTCAAAACGGTGCAACTTACAGACTTGAAGCAAAGCCTGATCCTTCAGTATTCGGACTTGCACCAAGTGCAAAGCAGGCAGAGGGAAGTCTGCTTCCTAACGGTAGAGGTAGAGTAACCGTATATGATACCAAACCGGGATACAAGTATGTATTGACCGATAAGGACGGCAATGTAGTTAATGTTAAGCCGGGTAATGCTTTGGAGAATACAGTGGTATTCGACAACTTACAGGCGGGAACACAGTATAAAGTGTATGAAGTCAGTGAATCTGCAACTATTGCACCGGGTGCATCAATAAATAGTGTACCTGCAGGAGATAAGTCAGATCCTACAAAGGTTACGGTACCTGTACTTGATAACAACTACTCTGTGACACCTGATCCTAACAATGACGGAAAGACCAAGATAACTATTAACCCAGCGGATCCGACACTGGAGTATGCTTTAGTAGATGATGCGGGTAACCTTGTTACAACATCACCTGAGGCACCTAACGGATGGCAGGCAACTACAGGAAGTAGTCCTGCGACGGTAACTTTCAGTAATCTTCCGCTTGGTAAGAACTTTACAGTAATTACAAGACCTGCAGGATCTAATGCCGGCGTAGCGGATAGGATAGACGGAGGTTCCAAATTCAACTCAGATCCGGGTTCAGAATTGGAAGTACCTACCTATATCTTAGAAACCAGAAAAGCGGGTATGGCTATACAATCAATAATAAGAGACGGCAACAATATACTTTCATCTCCTACAGATATTTATGAGGAACTTCATGAAGGTGATAGAGTAAGTCTCGTGGCACCGGCAACCGATGCTCAAGGAAATCCTTTTGATAAATGGAAGGTTAATATAAATTCAGCTCCGGAAATTACAAGCGGTACTGCCGGACAAAGAAGTTTGGATATAACTATAAGAAAGGCTAACCTTGTAATATCAGCTGAATATAGGGTGGCACCGGCTGTTCCAAGTCTTGCTAATGTACAAGATGAGGTAAGAGGCGGAAGTTCTAAGCAAATAGCACTTGATCCGGAAGGCATTGAAGCACTTAAGAATAACTTAACTACAACTGAAGACAGAGTGCTTATGGATACAAACCGTGCAGATGTAACTTATAAGGTAATCTACAAAAAGTCAGCTGCTGCGGCTACAGCATCCGATGCAATTCAGGCAATCTATACACCGGCTGCTCCTGAAGCTTTCACAGCGGCATGGCAGATAGATGTAAGTGTTGAAAGATATGTAAACGGAAGAAAGGTTGAGCTTCCAAGCGGACATCCTTCAAACTATCCGGGTACACTTACAAGCTATGTACAGCTTGATGACAAGGATATAGATATGCTTGACTACAAGTTATATGAAATAGATGCTAACGGAATTATAACCGGAGAAGTTGCTATGAACAGAAATCCTGCAGAAGGAAACGGAGTTAGCGGACTCTTTACCTTCCAGGCAAGAGTAGGACATTCATATGTGCTTGTATACAATAAGGCATTTAAGTTGAGCTTTGTTAACAACCATGTAGATTTTTATCCTACAGCAAGCCAGAATCCTGCACACAAACTTCATATCGTTAAGATAAGAAGAGGTTCGGATTCTAATGATGCATTTACAGATTGGATGAATGAGTCTCCTATACTCAGCCCTTACGAAAGACTTGGTGTAACCTATACCAAGAGAGGTAACGGTTGGAGCTATACAGATACTTTAGCACTAGGTAAGGCAGGATACAGAGCATATGACCCTATGGCAGCTATACAGAAGAAGACTGTAGTATATGCGGCTTATGATGATGATAGCGAACAAGTTCAGCAGGCAGCAGGAGATTTGGACGGTTTAATAAACAGACTTGTAAATCTCGGAAATGATAACTTCTTAAAGAGAGGCGAGTTCTCAGATATGAAGGCAGGAATTGCTACTCTTAAGAATATAGCTGCAAGACCGGGTATGCTTTCAATACTCAACAGTACAAATCCGGCTGATGCGGCACTTAAGGCTGATTTTGAAAGATATGCAACTATGACGGAGGCACAGCTTAATGAGATAGCAGCTACATTGCCACCGGCAGTTGCCGATAAGTTGATGAAGAGAAAGCCTAACTTAAGAGAGATAGATGCTATCAAGAGATATGAGTCATTTACTGTTACAGATCCTGCAACAAAGCAAAGAGTAAAGAGAGTTCCGGCACTTGCCGAAAGATTCTTCCAGCAACAACTTAATCCCAGATATGAAGGATATGCCGGTACAGTAAGCAGTAGAAGCAGCGGCGGAAGCAGCGGCGGCGGCGGCGGAACCGGAAGAGGAACTGCTGATAAGCCATTCATACCGACACCACCGAAGACCTACTCTGTAGGCGGCAACGGAAACTGGGAGCAGCATGCAGACGGAAGATGGAGCTTTGTGCTTACAGGCGGTATCAGACTTACAAGCAAGTGGGGTAAGTTAGAGTACTCCACCGGTGATCGTTCAGCCGACGGTTGGTACCACTTTAACTCATACGGACTGATGGATACAGGTTGGTTCCAGGATGAGAAGGGTAATTGGTACTATTGCAACACAGATAAAGACGGTTTCCAAGGTAAGATGAAGACCGGTTGGGTATACAACGATACTGATAAGAATTGGTATTATCTCGATCCTGATACAGGAATGATGAGAACCGGTTGGGTAGAAGTAGCAGGTAAATGGTACTACTTTGCAACCCAGGCTTCAGCTCAAACCTATGCATACGATGCTAAGGCTGAGCAATGGAACTACCTTGATAACGGAGTGAAACCGATGGGATCAATGTATGTTAACACAACTACTCCTGACGGATATAGAGTCGGAGCAGACGGTGCATTGATAAATTAAAGGAGGAGTGATAATGAGATTATTGCAAAAAAGCAAAAGAATAATCTCTGCCGGACTTTCAGTCATCATGCTTTCGAGCATGATGACCGGACTTACCGGTAAAGAGGTATATGCAGCGGCAAACCAAGTTATATTTGACATAGGAGACGGACCGAAGTTCAGATCGGCAACTAATACGGATCTTACCACTAACGGTTACGGTTCTGCTGCTATGGATGCAGTATATTCAGGCAACAAATACACAATAGGCGGAACTGTCTCAACACCTATTAAGAATGCAGCGGCTTTTGCAGGTGTAGCGACAGAAACGGTAGGTTCAGGTGAAAGACCTAAGTTACCGGAATATAACGCAAATGCTTGGCCCGGTTATGAGCTGGTAGGTTGGTTTGATGATGACGATGTTCAGTATGACAAGCTACCGTACGCTTTCCAGGCATCAGGAACAAACCTTAAAGCAAAGTGGAGAGGCAGTTCTAATCTCAACTATATGTATAGGGTAAGACACTATATTGAAAAGCCGGGTAACACTATAAATCTTACCGATACACTTAACAGTAACGATCCAAGGATTATTGCACTTAGACCCGCTACTTGGGCAAATGATTTATACACAACTCAAACTGCTGCCAACACTCAAATATCCGCAGCACCTTATACCGATATACCGGGATATAAGGTTTCAAGTGCAGCTATGACCAGCGGTTTTAGTGTGAAGGCGGACGGAAGTACTAATTATAAAGAGTTGGCTAAGATGGCTAATAAGAAGGTAAGCGGTCTTATGCCTAACCGTGACCTTACAGTAGATTACAAGTATACTGTAGATACCAGCAGAAACTTTACCGTAAGAATTCAGTATATAGGTCCGGGCGGTATTACCCTTCAACCGGAATATCCTATTAGTGCCAGTGTAGGTGAAGAAGTAACACATACTATTCCGAATAGATTAAATACCTTGTATGTACTTAAAACAGACTCAATTGCTAATATGGTTGACTATGGTACTTTACCGGCTACAGATCTTAGCGGAAACGGTACTATGTCTTTACAATTTGTAAACGGTGAGGCTGAAGGTACGGATATGCACAAGGCACCTTTCTTTAACGCCACTACAGGTGAGTTCAGGTTTAAGATGCCTAACCACAATATCACACTTAAATATAAGTATGATGTTGATACCAGTGTAACCAGACCGGTAGCAGTACAGTACCTTGATAACTACGGAGTTGCTATACCGAGTCTTGTACAGGAAGGAACTGATGCGAGTGGTGCAAAGCAAGTACCTACGACCTACAGCATACCGCTTCCTAAACGTGACGGATACTTATATCCTCCTAATGTCAGTGTAATTCCGGCAGGTATTGCAGACTTTGAGATACAAAGAACAGTATCCGCAGGGCTTGCAGATCCGGCAATTAGAAAGTTTGAGTATAAGGTAACAGCTACAGAGCCGGCAGGCGGAAGAAAGATACTGGTAAACTATAATGAGAATTGGGCTGATAAGGACTTCTGGACAAAGGTAAGCTTTGAAAAGAAGGGAGTATCAACATATGTACCACCTACTGCTACTTCATGGAAGAAGGATCCTAAGAATGCAGCGGATGTGTCAGTGCCTAATACATTGGCAACCATACTTGGAACACCGGGCAATCCGGCAACCGCACTTCCTGCAGCTACACCGGGCTCAGATTATATATTTGACTCTGTGTACCTAAAGAGCGATCCTAATGTGAAGTATACCGCTCTTACTGATGTGGTAAACTTAAAGAAAAAAACTGATGGCGGTATAGCTGATACTCAGGGTAACGCAACATTAGTAGTTAACTTTAAAAAGGATCCTACAAAGTGGGCTAGAGTAGAGTTCAAGGCGGGTCCGGGAGGAACACTTACAGGTCCTAAGAACTTCCCGTCAAAGAATATCAATGATACTTTATCAGGTTTTGCACCTACACCTACACCAAGAACAAATTATCAATTTGACGGATGGTTTGTAGCGGATGACAGTGGCAATCCTGTATCAAGAGTTACAACTGAAAATCCTATGATTCCGGGATCAGGAGCTTTCCCGTCTGCTATGAAGGTATCTAATACTGACGTAGCAAATGACGGAACTGCAAAATTTGTATATGTAGCTTTATTTAAGGGAATCGACCCAAGACCGGGAGTATATGTTGCACCTGTACTCGACGCAGGTATAGGAAGTGACGGACTTGGAACTGTAACTGTAAACGGAGCAAGCGACAGAAGAAGATATATACTTACAGACCTTGCAGGCAATATAATTGCAAACATGAGCGGTTCAGCACTTGGAACCGGAAAATTTACCGCTCTTCCTATAGGAAGAAGATACAATGTATATGAGGTGGAAGATACGGATACGACTGCAGCAGGTAATATATCAGCTGTAGCTACAAAGAGTGCTCCGGCAGAAGTATTAGTTCCTGTAATATCAGGTGCTCCGACATATGGCGCAGGAACCAATCCGGGAACTAAGAAGGTAACTGTGGCTTCACCGGCACCAAATACAGAATACGCTTTAGTCAATGCATCAACCGGAGAGATTATACTTCCTACTACACCGGTAGTATTTGACAATTTGCAACCTAATACAAACTTTGTATTAGTAGCAAGACCGGCAGGAGATACAACTCCATTTGATGCACCACATGTACTTGAGAACGGTACTGCAGTATACACACCGGCAGGTGCGGCTACAAAGGCAAAATATGCTCTTACAGTATCAGGCGGAGTGATAACCTCAGCAACAAGAAGCGGTAATCCTATAGATGGATTTACTGCAGGAGCGACAAGTTTTGATAAGTTCCAAAAGGGTGACAGAATTACTATAACTGCACCTACTCAAAATAATCCTACTCAGAAATGGGTATTTGATAAGTGGATAGTAAATATAGGAACTCTTTCAGCATTCTCACCTGTGCAATCAACAGCACAGTTCAGTATGCCGGGAAATGACCTTGTATTAAATTCTACTTACAGATATGACTCAAGTGTGCCGGGATCTCAGGCACCTGATTTATCAGGCTTTAACAGTACATTAAACTATTCACCTATGAACGGTAAATTCAGTATTGATCCTGCATCTGCTTTAACATATAAGAACAGCATAATGTCTGTACCGGGCTCATCAGACAATGTATTCATTGCTTCAGGTCAGGTAGGTTCAACACATGAGTCAAGCAAGAAGGTAACTTATACCGTTAAGTTTACTCAAAGAACCCCTCTTGCATCAGAGTCCAATGCTATAAAGGCAGTGTCAAGTGATCCTGATCTTGTCAGATTTGCCTTTGCGGTAGATGTAAACCTCACAAGAAAGTTCAACACTACTACAGTAGCCCTTGATCCGGGTATAGCTATACCGGCTATGGATATATATGCAAAGCTTGATGACTCCAACAGAGGCGGATATGATTATCAACTCTACAAGGTAGCAGGCGGAACAGTAACTTCGGTTAGTACAAATCCGGGAGATCTTGCTGCTCTTAGCGGAGAAAGTTTTGTGATACCGGGAGTACAGCCTAATGCCGGAGAAAGTTATGTACTTGCATATAAGAGACAAAATATCGTAACGATAGTAGACACAAAGTCTTATCTTCCGATAACAACTCCGGGTGGAATAACAACCACAACTCAGATTAGAGTACCCGAGGGTGCCGCACTTGAAGATGTGGCGGCTTATACAGCCTTAGGACTTGATCCTAATACCGATATTACCGCACCGAGTGGAAAGAAGTATGTATTTGAAGGACTGTTCAAGGATCAAGGATTTACAGCAGGTAATACATTCTCAACAAGTGCAACGGTAAGAGAGGCTATGACTCTTTATACCAAGTATAAAGAAACAGCTGATCCTGCAAGAGATGACGCAATTAGAGCATTAGATGCAAAAATTGCAGAGATAGATGCTTTACTTGCAGATCCTAATATTTCAGCAGCAGCCAGAGGACAACTTTCAGCAGCTAAGGCGGCAGCCGATGCTATAAAGGCAAAGGTTAATCCTTTAGCAACTGTAGCAGAGATTAATAGTGTAAAGGATACTACAGTGCAGGCAGCTATAGACTCAGCTAATGCCTCACGTACAATAGGTAATGCAAAAGCGGAACTTAACAACTCAATAGGTCTTTCCAATACCTTACTTGCAGATACTACAAAGCCGGTAAGTGCGGATGACAAGCAAGCTATAGAGGACTTAAGAGACAGAGCGTCATTGCTTTTAACAGATCCGAGTGCTACACAGGCTCAGATAGATGCTATGAGACAGCAGCTTAATGATCTTATAGATCAGGCTGAGGCAAGAGCCGATAAGGTTGTTGAACTTAACACAGTTATTAACGAACTTAGAGGTCTTGCACCTAACAGTAAGTTAAACAATGCTGACAGAGATGCAATAAACCAGGCTATTGCAGCGGCTGAAAGCTTAAGAGATAAAACTTCCAATCCGGCTGATCCAAGCCAGGTACAGGCAACTATTGCCGAACTCCTTGCTAAGAAGGCTGAACTTGAGCAACTCGTTAGAGATGTCAGAGCCAAGATCAATAACTCCGGTTCCGGCAGTAGCGGCGGCGGAAGCAGCTCCGGCGGCGGTGGCGGCGGCGGAAGCAGCTCCGGCGGCGGCGGACCTAAGGCTAAGAATGCAACTGTAGCCGGAATTAACTATAAGACCTATAGAAATGAAACCGAAGGAGACTGGAGACAGAATTCAAACGGTAGTTGGAACTTTGTACTTAAAAACAGTGCAGAACCGCTTAAGAATTCATGGGCAGCTATAGTTTACGGTTCAGGTGAGAGTCAAAGCCTTGCAACATATGCCTTCGATGCTCAAGGTAATATGAGAACCGGATGGATACAGGATGATAAGGGTCTTTGGTACTACATGTCAGATACTCAGGGTTCAAGCTACGGAGCTATGGTCAAAGGATGGATCTTCAGTGCCGGAAAATGGTATTACTTAAGTCCGGTAACAGGATCTATGATGACAGGATGGCAGGAAGTAGAAGGTAATTGGTACTTACTTGCGGGAGACGGCTCTCTCTATGTAAATACCACAACACCTGACGGTTACCCTGTAGATGCTAACGGAGTATGGTTAAGAGAGACACCTTAATCATTTTCAGAATTAATTAAAAAAGATAAACAATTCTTATCTTTAAACAAAGAAGGGGTTTAAGCCTTGGCTTAAGCCTCTTTTTTTATTATATTAAGGCTGTGGTGCTTAAAATATCGCCTTTTGGCATACCGTATCCTACAGTCAAACAGCCGATTTAAATCACTTTTATCTGCTTTTATGACATAAAGTAAACTGTCAATACATAGCAGAAATATACAATTTATGAAACAATTATTACAGTATTATAACAGTGATGATATACTATTGAATTTTAACTTACCAAATGTTAAGATACAGGTATAATCCACTAAATGTATTTAAATTTAAACAGTGGATGCACCTAAAAGAAGGAGGGCAAAGTATGGAAGATGCAATTATATAATCGTTCTTGCAGCATGTGGGTTTTAAGCAATTACAAAACTAAGAAAGGGGTATTATGAGAATTAAGTTTTGGCAAGTAGGACTCATGACTTCGCTGCTTACAATTTCTTTAAGTTTACCTGCACTTGCAGGTCAATGGAAAGAAGAAGACGGTGGTTGGAAGTATGTTGAGAACGACGGAACCATCGTAACCGACTCATGGAGAAGGTCTGAGGATAAAAAATATTATTATCTGGGGGCAGACGGACTTATGCTTAAGGACAGCCTTATAAAAGATAATGATAATCTCTATTATGTGGGAAGTGATGGTGCCATGTATGTCAACCAGTGGAAGGGACTGGCTGATGCGGATGATGCCAATCTTACAAATTGGTATTATTTTAATGAAAGCGGCAAAGCTTATAGGAGTATTTCGGAAAAGATTGCACCCAAGTCAATAAACGGGAAAAAGTACATATTTGACGGGGACGGCAAGATGGTTACCGGACTTGTTAATGAGAACGGATATCCGGTGGATGCAAGTACAAGTAACAAATTCGTAGAAGCTCTATATTACTTTGGAGAAGACGGAGCTATGTACAGCGGACAATGGTATTTGTACAATGAAGTTGCGGAAACGGATATGCGCAGTCAATTAGGTCAAAGGGAATACTCGGATTACGGGCTGATGTGGATGTACTTTGATACAGACGGCAAAAAGGTGAAAAGCAATACATTATCCTCTGCTAAGACAAAGGAGATAGACGGCAAAACTTATGTATTTGATGAGAACGGTATTATGATACCGGGAATATCAGTAAGCAATGCCGCCGTAAATGCCACCTCAAGCGATGCAAAGTACAGATATTCCGCAGACTCTAACGATGGAGAGCTTAAAAAAGACTATTGGTCATTTAGAGTTGCCAACGAGGGAATGTCGGATCATGATTACAACACCCAGGAGTTTAGCTGGTTCAGAACCAATTCAGAGGGTAAACTTTATAAGAATAAAATATACAGTGTATATAACAAAAAGTATGCCTTCGACAAACTCGGACGTATGCAGACAGGTTTTGTAATTATGTATTATGACGGAACTTTTGCTAAGGCTTATGAAGTGGATACTTGGAGTAAGGCTGACTTCCTTGCGGATAAGGCTCACTCTGAGATCCCTGCATTAGACAGAGGAAACTTATACCTCTTCGGAGCGGACGAATTAAATGACGGATCCATGAAGACAGGCGATGAGATTTATATAGAAATCGCAGACGGACCGGCAGTATTCGGATTTAAGCCTAACGGAATAGCATACGGAGCAGGATTCAGATTGGTGCGTCATTTGAACAGGTTCTACTATAACGGTCTGAGACTTGATGCCAATGAAGATATCGGATACGGAATAGTAAAGGATGCCAATCAAGGAAGTGACGCATGGTTTGTTGTAAACAAAGACGGCAGAGTGGTAAAAGGCAATAAAAAAGTGCTTAAAGACGGCTCAGACTCTTGGATAATAATAATGAATAATCAATTCTTTGCAAGAGTAAGCAGTTCTGAAAGTCCAAGTGCCCCTAAATTTAAGAACGGATCTTATTATATGTATGATTCTTCTAAAAAGGGCAATGACAGATTTGGAGACAGGATAACTGCAGCGCACGGCACAGATGATAAAACCGACTCCCAATTTGTGATTTTCAACTAGAGGAGAGGAGTGTAATATGAAACTAAGAAAATTAAGCAAAGTCCATAAGCGACTGCTGTCAGGTATACTTTCAGCGGCTATGGTACTGAGCGGACTGCCCGCACTTGGAGGCAGTACGGCTCATGCGGCAACAATATTGCAGGATGAGACTATAAGTACGGATTATACCAAGACCGGAACGGAGTACGGTGACCCGGCTGTTTACGACAGTGGTGAAAGTACGGCTTATGTAGTGGGAAATGAGCCCGGTCCGTCATCTACTACAAACAGACAATATAATTCTGCAAGGAGTGCTACATTTAATATATCAGCTGTAAAAACGGCAGCCAGCAGAACTGACGGCAAGGCAGGTTATAATCTGGATGTCATTACCGGTTATAAGGGCAATATAAGTGTAGGTAACTGGTGGCACTCAAGGTATGCTTTCGGTACCGAGACCCAGGTTACCCCCAGCATATCATGGTCAAATTCTACTCCTGCAAGTACTTCTATTACGACCGATGTCGAAAACAGGTTAAAAAACTTTCCTGCCAATGTCGGTAACGGTAAGGTAGTAGAGTTAACTGATCCGAATAACACAAGAAATAAAGTAGAAGTAAGAAGAAGTGTAAAGATATCCGATGACGAGCAGTATGTAATTGTCGAATATACCGTACATAATAAGTCGGTTAACTCAGCCAATGCTCCTACACGTGTGGATTTTTGGATAGGTAATGAGACGGATACTATGCTGCATCAATCGGATGACTGCCCTATAATAGTTACAGAGCAAACCGGTGCAGGAGATAAAGACCAGGGTATTACCATGTTCGCTTCTCACGGTGATAACGGGCAACCTAATAGTGGAGGTATGAATCCTAACGGTCCGAAATATCAATTTACAGATTTTAAACTTCTTACCCATGCAGGTAATGATAAGCTCGGTATAGGTATTACAAAAAGACCGGGCACGGACAGAAGTGAACTTAGAAGCTGGATAGGACACTGGGAGGCAACGGGAAGCGTATATCATGACGGGTTTATCTTTGTTAAAAGTCCGAAGACTTTCGCAAATGTAGGAGACTCCGCAGCGGCTTTCTCAGCCTATATGGATATGGAACCTAATGAGACCAAGACTGCAAGATTCGCTATAAGAATGAGAACTTCAGTATATTATGTAGGTACCGGATATACCGGAACTCCTAACGGTTTTATAGCAAGACCATACCCTACTATACAGGCTGCAATCAGTGCTATGGAAAGTGCAGGTGTAGAGAAGGGCTATATAGCGCTTCAAAATGATGCTATAGTTGATGGAACTATTAATATTCCGTCAGGTATGGATATTACTCTTACCACTTCAGAATTTGAAAGACCGCCTCATGCACCTTCAGGTTATGAAGACACCATACCTGAGCCGGTAGCTTATACTGCAGCCAGAAAGAAAATTATAAGAGCCTCATCTCATAAAGGAGCTTTGTTTAATGTACAAGGCGGTGCCAAACTGACTGTAGGTGATGTTATTATCGACGGTAACAGTACCGGTGGTGCAAAAGCTAATGAAGCCTTGATTACGGCTGCCGCAGGTGAAGTAAAAACCAGGGCGAAATCACAGCTTATCAACAATAAGCTTGATCCTGATGTGGCAAGCAATGCCGATAAGGCAAGTGCTATCTCAATTACCGGTACAGCTACTCTTGAGATGAGAGACGGTATTATCACCGGTAACGAAGCTATAAACGGTTCAGCGGTGCACATAGATAGCACAGCTGCTAAAGCTATGGATATAGCAGGTGAAGTAACTATCGATGCCAATAAAAACAAAGATACTACCGCAGACAACAGAAATCAAGCTAATGTAAGGCTTGGAAGCGGTAAGACTATCTATGTTGATAAAAAAAGCTTGGATTCTTCATCCAAGATAGGTATATCTGTTGTACAATCCCCTACAAAGACAACTGAGGGTACAGAAGCGGTAACTTTTACGGGAACTACCATTCCGTATACCGGAAGCAACTTTAAAGCTGATAAAGAAGGTACGTCTACCGTAGGCGGCTCAACTGCCAATACGATTACAGGTACTACCCAATCGCAGGTACCGGGACGTATATACATACAGGCAGGTATGTATTCACTTAATATCTACTACGTAGATCATAACGGTAAGTCCATGCAGGATCCGGTTGTACATAGTGAATTTGCTGTCCAACTGCCTTCCAGACCGAAACAGGATGTAAACAAGTCGGATGCGGCGGCAGGTATGATACTTAATAAATCGTTCCCTACCATCTTTAACGGTTGGAAGTACAGTAGTTATACCGTAGAGCCGACAACTGCAACCAGTGAGGGTGTTAGTATCTCTTCAACCGGTGATGTAACAGGAACCATGCCGGCTAAAAACGTTAATATAACTATCAAGCTGGAAAAGATCGGTATTAATTATGTATTCGATCCGAATAACGGCGGTGCGGTTATAAATAAGTTTGAAACCGTTAACCCGGGAGCAGTTGCTTCCACACTTGGAGCATTACCGCAGGTACAAAGGACAGGTTACCAGTTTGACGGATGGTTCCCGTTTAACGATACCAATCCTCAAAACGGTAAGTATGATGCCGGAGAAGAAGTACCCGGCGGTACACAGCTTGCAGCTTATCTGGTACCCCATGCTTCGGCAGAAGGTACACATAGGTACTATGCAAAGTGGTCTCCGGGAAGCGGAACATATCCGATCGGTATAACCTATAGGAATACAACAGCTTCACTTCCGCTTACCTTCGGTACGGATACACGTAATTTACATGTAGATGATCCTATAAATGAGATGCCTGTGAATGTACCGGGTTACAGATATGCAACTTCTTCAAGAACTCCGAATAAGGGAGTGTTAGATCCGGCTACCGGAAGCTTTACCGGCAACATGCCTCCTCTTGGAATAAGCTTGCTTTACAGATACACGGTAGATCCCAATACACTGTTTAATCTTAATGTAATACATGTGGACAGTGCCGGTAACATAATAAGGACAAACACTCCAACATTACAAAGAAGAGCGGAGCAGCCATTTACCGTATCTAAGATAACCTTACCGGGATATGACTATTTCAGAACAGAGATAGCAGCCGGTGCAGATGATATTCCAAGTCAGTTCAGAGTAGGACTTAACGGAGTACTGCTTACCGGTATTGACCAGCTTAACGGTCAGGTACAGGGCTATATGCCTAACCAGGATGTAACCATTAAGTTCATTTATAATTCAAACTCCGCTTCTGCAATAACAAGAAGATTTACAGACAGAGAGGAGTTAACCAAGGTTATACACAGTGATGTGACTAACCAGACACCGAACGGCAGTGTATCGGTTCCGGCTATTGCAAGTATGCCGCAGCTATACGGATATGTATATGACACGAATTCCAGTGTTAATATAACACCTCCGGGAACACAGGTCTCAGCTAATCCGGCTACCGGAGACTTATTCGGAACTATGCCTCTGTCAGGCGGAGTTATAGCGGATTACAGATTAAGTAAGGATATGAGTAAGTGGCAGCATATTAATTTCGCATTTACCACTAATTCATTGGGTACGGGAACTATATCACCGACTACCTCGGCAAGACCTGTGCTTCTTAGTGACGGAACTGCTGCCGGTGATCAATATGCTCAAACCTTCGGAACCATAAAGGCACTTGGTATACTGCCTACAGTAACACCCGATCCTTATCATATGGTAGAAGGTTGGTACTTGGATCCGGCAGGAACCATACCTATGGTTGATAATATGAAGCTTGCAATTGTTCCGCCGCCGGGAGTAAGAACTATCTATGTAAGACTTGTGGAAGATCCGAGCAAGTGGGTGGATATAGACTTCGTTACTGCAGACCCCGCACTCGGTTCAGTGAATCCTACAGGTACATATATACCGGGAGGAAGTCCGCAGCATCTTCACTTTGATGAAGTATGGAGCAATGTAGTAACACCTCCTACCACTCCTATAGCCAACTATGAGTTAAAGAATTGGACCTCACCTGCAGGAAGTATCATGAAACCTACAGATACCGTAACAGCAGGTACTTACAAGGCTAACTTCGGTAAGATAGGTTCAACTTGGGGACTTGTTCCGGGAGCATTCAGTGCTACCGGCCATATAGGCTTTGACGGTAGCGGTGAGATACATGTACACGGTACACAACCGGGTAATGTATATGTAGTAAGCGATCCGGACGGCATAATAGTAGGAGTACTTCCGGGACCGCCTACAGGAACCGAGCTTGAGTTTAAGAGCTTGGTACCGGGAAGAACTTACAATGTAAGAGAAGGCGGACCTGATACAACAGCTACAATAGGACAACCTGAAAGCAGTATAGGAGGAAGTAATGTATCGGCACCTAAGCCTGTTACCATACCTTCTATAGATACCAACAAGGCTGTCGGAGCCGATCCTAATAATGAAGGAAAGGCTCAAATAGTAATCAATCCGGCTGACCCCGATGCCGACTACGCACTTATCGACTCAAACGGTAATGTAGTTCAATATCCGGGTTCTGATAACGGATGGATGACACCAAAGGGTAACAACCCTCCGACAGTAACATTTGATAACCTTGATATAGGCGAGACCTATACAGTGGTTGCAAGAAAGAAAGGCAATCCTACAGAGACACCGCTTGGAAATATTCACGCAGGTGTTCAGGTAGTAGCTAATCCGGGCGATATGGTAGAGGCTATAAACTACACCATAGAGACCAGAACTAACGGAATAGGTGCCAATGTTGAAGTAAGAACCGTAAGAGGCGAGGCTATAAATGCACCTTCTTATGACAAAATTCATGAGAATGATGAATTCAGCATACATGCAGATCCTACAGACTCTAACGGTAATCACTTCTTATATTGGATAATTATGAACGGAAGAATCCCGGGTGTAACCGGAAGAATAAATTCCAATGATTATTCAGGAAAGTTAAGCAAGAGTAATGTAGTATTCAGAGCGGTTTACGACCTTCCGAGATTTAACCCGGCAGGTGATAAGATAGCTCCTGTAGAGGAAGTTACAAGAGGCGGTTCAGAGGGCGAGTTTGCACTTGATCCTAACGGAATACCTCAGCTTGAGCAGGATCTGAGCAATCCTACAGATGTAAGCCTTATCAATGTGAACAGAGCTGATGTGCGTTACAAGATAGTATTTAATAAGAGAACTGCCAAGACTCCTGAAGTTGATGTAGTTAAGGCTGTGCCTTCAACCTTATGGAACAGATATCCTAACGCTTTCACGGCAGCCTTCGCCCTTGATATCAAGGAAGAAAGATATGTAGATGGAAGATTGGTGCAAAATGCTTCACCGTCCAATGCTTATCTTAAGGCGGTTGTGCAGCTTGATAACCAGGATACAGATATGCTCGACTATGAGATCTGGGATCTGGGTCTTAATGTAGATGCCACATGGAATGCTACGACACCTACTACAGCAACACAGATTGCTATAGTTGAACCTGTAGCGGACAATGCCGGACTCTTCAGTTTCGATGCCAACGTTAACCATACCTATGTATTGGTATACGCTAAGACATTTAAGCTGTACTTTATCGATAATACTCCGGTAAAGAATTCTGTATATCCTGATAATGATACAAGCAGGAACTTCTATAAGAAGATCAAGGTAAGAAAGAAAGATCATGTGTCTGCAAGTGAGTATGCTGCGGATTACGGCGTAGTAACAAGCTATGTAGACGGAAGCGGTGCTTTGCACCTTGAAAGTCCGTTTGACGGAATAGATGGTGTAACCTATATCTTTAAGGATTGGTATAAGAAGAACATAGATACGGTGGATACCGATAACGAGCCGGTTCCGGGTCTTATCTTTGATTCGAATTCAGAGGTTACCAAGACCATGCCTATCTATGTTTACTATAAGACCAATAAAAAGGCTGTAGCAAAGGCAAGAGTTGATCTGACCGATCTTGTAGGAGTGGCTAATAATCTTACCTTGGATCCGTATCTTAGGGAAGGTGAAGTTGAAAGACTTAAGATAGCTATAGGAATAGCACAAAATGTTCTTGACAGGAAGAGAGGCAGATTTGATACCGAGTGGGATAGAATAGCTGAAAGAATGGCTAACTACCCTGAGCTTCAAGATGCTATAGATGCCTTGAGAAGAATAGTTGACGAGATGAACAGGCTTATCGATCAAAGAAGAAATAACCTAAGCTCCCGTATAGGCGGCGGAGGTGGCGGTTCAGGCTCCGGCGGAAGAGGAATGGGTACTAAGACCAGTGCTTTCACATCTAACCCGCAAATCACCTTTACTCTCGGAGTAGACGGTGCTTGGGAGATAAATCCTGTAACCGGCAGATGGTCATTCGTACTTCAAGGAGGTCTGCCTCTTAATAATAAGTGGGCTAAGATCCAATATAGCAATGATAAAGGAAAACTTGTTACAGACTGGTACAGATTTGACAAGCAATCAAGCCTTATAACCGGATGGTATAGGGATGAGAGCAGCGGCAAATGGTACTTTATGTCGGAAGAAGCCGGCAAGAAAAACGGTGTTATGCAAATCGGCTGGCTTTATAAAGACGGCAAGTGGTATTATCTCGACCCGGTAGTGGGAGAGATGTATGTCGGCTGGCACATGATAGGTGATAAGTGGTATTACTTCAGTGTCGGCAATGATGGACGCCCTTATGGATCACTTTATATAAGCGAGACTACACCGGATGGTTATAAAGTAAACCATGACGGTGAGTGGGTACGCTAGAGTGAAAAGGAGAGCAGATGAAAAAGATAAATATTAAAAGAAAACTTGCAGTTACACTGACTGCTGCCATGGTGCTTACCATGGCAGCACCGGCAGTGCCGGCACATGCGGCTGTAGGTGATATAGCTTTTGATTTCACAGAAATGACTCCGTCGGTAGGTACGGTGCAGAATATTACTATAAACCCAAATCAGCTTACGCCACCTAGAAGTCCAGGTGCTTCAATACCTACTACCACCGGAACCCCGTCAGCCGGCACATTTTTTGCTAACAGTACCGGCAATATCTATATGCCTTACTGGAACGGGGGATTTAACAACACGGGTAACCATGCAACTTTCAACGGCAAGGCTTTTGGGCTTGACGGTTATGTAATCACCGGCTGGTATAGGGATAAAGCATCAATTTATAATCATTCTAATAAAAACTTTATGGATGAGCAATATTATCCTTATGTAGATGGGACAAAGTACATAGCGGTACTTGCTGCGGATCCTGCTACCACTAAGGTATATGAATACAAAGAAAGTCACAAGCCTGTGAATAGTACTATAGTAGTTCCTTCAGAGTTGGATGTAGAAATTACGAATAACAAGCATGTATTGGAAGGTGTGCAGGCATCACCGAAGATTATACCGGGATACAAGCTTGCAGGTACTAACGGTGTAAGTTCAGTGGTAAAAATGGGCGGTGGTCCTGATATAGTAACAACAAACGGTAATCATATATTTACAGGCGATACCGGCAAGAACTTTAAGTATGAGAATGGTCAGGTCAACGGTACCATGGTTAATAAACCGCTTGAAGTTGCTTTTAGGTATGAGGTTGATAACAGTCAATTATTCAGTATCAAGGTAAAGCATAAACTTGACGGAGGTACTCCTGTTGTAGACAGAACTCTTAGAGAGTTTGCGGTTAATACGGATCTTGCCACTAAAAATATTAAACCGGATCGCAGTCTTATAGAGCCGGTTGGGGGAGATACGCAGCCCAGATATACACTGAGTTCTGTAGATATCAAGAATGCGGACGACAATGCGGTCACTTCCAGCTCAAGCCTTTTGGGACTTAGCAATGGAGGAATTACCTATAAACCTGTAACGGATCCGATTGCCACCAAGGGTATGATTACCGGTAAGATGATCAACCAAGGTTTGACGGTAACATATAATTATACAAGCAATCCTGCTTACTATATGACCTTGTCGGTAAGATATGAGGATACCAACGGTGTAAATCTTACGGATAAAGTTGCAGCTAAGGTAGCCGGCAATATAGCGGCTGACATTAACTCATCTACAGCTACCAGACCGGCACGTGCATCAGTCGGTACTCCTAATGACAAGTTTGTATATAAGGTTCTTACATCAGGAGGCAGCTATACGGTATATGCTCCGGTACTGGACGGATATACAACCAATCCGCCGCCGGCTATATCTGTAGGCAATTCAACACAGTATGATAACTCAAACTTTTCTCCTCCGTCAAATAGCGGATGGAGTACAGGAACTCCTGTCTTTACCGTTAATGCAGGTTCAGCTCCGCAAGGTTCCGCCGAGGTGGTAGTTACTTACAACCTTGATAACAATAACCTTGCCAATGCAAGCTTTGCAGGCAGTATGGGTGGAAAACTCATGGTAGGAAATACGGAGTATGATGCAAGCAATATTGCACATCAGGTAAGCTTTATAAAACAAAATAAGATTGCCTCTCCGAGAACCTATGATTTGGTTATACCGTCAGGTAAGCTTCCTACACCGGTAGCTGAAGACGGATATAAGTTTGAGAGCTGGCAGCTTGATAAAAAGGACGGCAACGGTTATGTAGATATAACCGTACCGGGAACTTATACTTTACCGGATCCGACTCCAAGTGTTCCTCCGACACCTGACTTGGTTAAGTTTAAGGCGAGGTTTGCAGAGGATCCCGACCAGTGGTCAACCTTCAGATTCCAGATTGCAGACAGCAGCTTGACTGATAACGGTTTAACCACATCTGTAAAGTTGGTTAATAAACAGGGCGGTCTTCCAAGGGTACTTAAGTGGAGTGATGTGAATACCACAGATCTGCAAAATGCCGTTACAGCACCTGCAGGTAAGACTGTTAAGTGGTTTGATGAGAACAGTCAGGAGATGAGAAATGATTCGGTTCTCGTGAATAATGCAACTTACAAAGCTTATGCGGTAAGTCCTTCTACAGGTACGGTAAATGTACCGACTGTTACACCGGTAGTTGACCCTATAAGCGGAGTACCTTCACTTAGAGTTACTTCTGCAATAGATACGGATCTTAGATACATAGTAACGGATCAAACAGGCAGGGTAGTTCTTGATGTGCCGGGTACATCTTTGGTTGCAGGCGGTAACATAAGCGGAACCGGAATAAATCCGGGATACACTTATAGAGTGCATACAGCACTTTCGGGAGCTGCAGGTATAACAGTAGGACAGCCTATACCGGCTGCAGGTAGCGATATATCGGCAGGAAGCCCCGATGTTACAGTACCGGCTACCGCAACCACTCCGGCAGTAATAGAAGATCCTAATAATCCGGGAAGAAGAACTATAATTATAACTCCTGTTGCACCCGACACCGAATATAAACTGGTAGATGCCGCAGGCAATGAAGTTTACGATTATGTAGCACCGATTTCGGGCAAGGTTGAATTTACGGATCTTGATCCTAATGTAAACTATACGGTAGTACCGAGAAGAAGCGGTGATACACTTACACCACCTCCTAACAGTGCGGGTGTTGTAGTCAATACGGGAACTCTAACCCCGCTTGTAATGCCGAGAAAGGTTAGTTTAATACTTCCTTCCGGTATGCTTCCTCAGGTAGCGAAGTTAGACGGAAGTTCGGTAACCGCACAACTTGAGAGGCTCAACAGTGTACAACCGGGTACTCTTGTAGAAATTACACTAAGAAGTATGGATATGAGTACCAACAATATTTTCTCAGGTAATTTTGTTACTACAGGAATAACAAATCCTAATATAACAGGTACTTATATATCATTTACCATGCCGAATAATGATGTAACCGTACAGGCGGTTTACTCAGCACCGGGAGTAACCTGGGATTCGGGCACACCTCCTTCATCAACAGGAGGCAATCCTGTACTTGACCAATCAAACGGTAAAGTAGCGGTTGAAGTTCCTAATATAACCACACCGGGTGAGTACAGACTTCGTATAGTAAGAGATACCAATGTACCCGATACTATAAAGGATGATATACAAGCTCAAGAAGGTGATACACCGTACACCGCTTTATGGCAGGCAAAGGCTGTAGTGGAAGTATGGAACGGAAGTGCCTGGGAAACCTACACAGGCAATGTAGATGCTTTAAGAGCTACATTCAATACCGGCAGTCTGACACAGGGTAACAGAGAGTACAGACTCTATGAGTCGGTGGCATCCGCTTCCAATGCTACAAGGCTAAACGGTACATATGAAGCCGAGTGGACACAGGCTAATTATACGGGTTCATTTGAAACCGCTATAACAAACGGAAGTGTGTATACTTTCGGATATATTGAACATCCTTCTTATAACATAAGGATAAAGAGTACCAGAGAAGGAAGTGTCAACATAGGTGTGTTCGTAAGAAGAGGTAAGTCCTTATCGGATTATGCCGATAAGTACCAAGCGGAACTTGACAGAGAAAAAGCCTTACCGGATATAGATATCAACGGTATTACGTGGATTTTCAGAGGTCTGTCTTCTTCCAGAACGGAATTTATAGAATATGATGATACGAAAATTGCAAATTCCGACGGTGTAATATATATCTACTTTGATAATGATAGGAAGAGTAGAGAGGATGCATTCGGAGAGCTTAGAAAGGGTATAACTGAGGCTGCAAACATAGCGGCAAGTGCAAATCCCGGAACTCAGGCAAGAATACAGGATGCTATAGATGAGGCTAATCAGGTACTCAATATGTCAACTCCGAGGAAGGCTTCCAAAGAGGAGCTTAGAAATGCTTACACCAAGCTTAGAAATACGCTTATGGAACTTTTGGGCGGCGGCTCCGGCAGTGGCGGTTCCGGCGGCGGCTCCGGCGGTGGCGGTGCTATGACCACCAACAGCGGAAAGAGCATAAAGGTAGGAACCGACGGTACCTGGCAATTAGTTGACGAGCAAAGACATATCTGGCACTTTAACTTAACTTCAGGTTCCAAGATAACAGGTTGGGCAAGACTTGCCTATACAAGTAATGGAGTAACCAAGACCGGATGGTATCACTTTAACTCCGGCGGAGATATGGATACGGGCTGGTTTGAGTCAGGCGGAAAGTGGTACTTCCTTTCAACAGTTCATAACGGTTTTTACGGTGAAATGCTGACAGGTTGGTACTATGACACTACTTCAGGTAAATGGTACTATCTTGACGAAAGCGGTGCCATGGTAGTAGGTTGGTATAATGTTGGAGGCAAGTGGTATTACTTGTCAAATACTTCAAGTAATAATCAACCATACGGTTCATTATATGTAAGTACTTCCACACCCGACGGATATAAGGTAAATGAAAACGGAGAGTGGATACAATAAAGCAATAAACCCACATACTGCAGTTTGATTTATATAGCTGTAACCAAAGCCCGAGACTTAAGCGTGATTTGCAAAAGTTTCGGGCTTTTTTTGCAAAAAATAGAATTTAAGACTTGCAATATAGACTTATATATGGTATGATTTAGTCGTAACAAGGGAAACTGAGTTACACACGTGCATTATGCACTCCTATATCAC
>ERZ773043.335-NODE-335-length-27426-cov-11.565672_pt1 | contig 27426 bp, 20 predicted proteins | sample MGYA00580636_ERZ773043 | MGnify/ENA primary metagenome ERZ773043 (study PRJEB29015, sample SAMEA2737992) | human oral metagenome | biome: human oral; feature: human-associated habitat; material: dental | place: China | collected 2065 ...
CCTTGTCGATCGTGAGCCACAGGCCGTCCGCGAGTGCTGTCACTGCCTGCGCCAGAGCCTCGATCTGTGCGGCAGTTGGCGGCTCGCACCCGAGGTCGTCCGTCGTCGCACCGACGCAGCCGAGGAGGGCGATGCTGACGCTCCCGCTGTTGCGCAGGTAGGTCGCGGCAAGTACATCGTCGAGTACGCCGTCCCCGATGACGTAGATGCCGCCATCCGCATCGACCTGCACATGATAGTCCGCGAAGAACTGTCCGTAATGCCCCGCTGTCCAATGCAGATAGAGCTTCGTCTCACGGCCGCAGCGGGCGGCGGCATAGCAGAGCGCGGGGCGGTATGCTGCTGCGAGTTCCCTGAGCTCTGCGCAGGTCACGCGCCGCATCGCGGAGGCGGGCAGTACCGCGCTCATCGTACGCCCTCCTTTTCATTTCGCATCATGACCGTCCGCCCGAGAAATCCGATCAGACCGGAGGCGATGTTGCTCGTCAGCTCTGCGCTCCCGTAGAAGACGGACAGAATCGCAACGATGACAAGCCCTGTCCCGACCATCCAGTCCACACGCGGCAGATAGTTTCGCATAAAAATTCTCCTTTCCTGTGTTTGCAAGTTTCTTTCCTAAGAAATACTTGCTGCAACAGCAGAAAAGGAGAGTTTTTTTCGGCCCCTTGCGGGGATGTGGTTTTAAAATTCGTTGACAGCGTAGGCGTTGACCGCATTGCGCACGCGTTTCCGTCCCCTTGCGGGGATGTGTTATGCCGCACTTTCTGTCACAATGGCAAGAATATCTTCTTGTCGAATGGTATCGGTATCAATGCTGCCGTCCATACGGTCAATATCCGCTTCGTAGGCAACACCGATCTCATAAATCTCTACAATAGAGGCTGTCTCACCTGTTTTGAGCCGAACTTTATCGTACAGCTTGATATCCATGATGTCACTCCTTTACATAGATCGAAGTCAGTCGAATGACCTTCGTATCCTTATCTTGGATCCATGCCGTCATTACGTTTTAATGGTTTTCTCCAACAAAAAGTTTCCGTCCCCTTGCGGGGATGTGGTTTTAAAATTCGGAAAATCCGTTGACTTTGCGGCTCTTCCAAAAGAGTTTCCGTCCCCTTGCGGGGATGTGGTTTTAAAATGGCAGTTCATATTTTTGTTTTCAGGAATCGCCATGTTTGTTTCCGTCCCCTTGCGGGGATGTGGTTTTAAAATGAGAATCGATATGGGTGGATCCTCATGAGTAACAAGACGTTTCCGTCCCCTTGCGGGGATGTGGTTTTAAAATTTGTATAGGAGGGGCTATGTTTAAATTAGTAAAAAAGGAAGACGTTTCCGTCCCCTTGCGGGGATGTGGTTTTAAAATATGAATGGTTCGGCCATAATATCAATATTCTTCTCTGAGAGTGTTTCCGTCCCCTTGCGGGGATGTGGTTTTAAAATAAAGAAGCGGATAACTATGATGGGCCTCCAATCGTAGAGGTTTCCGTCCCCTTGCGGGGATGTGGTTTTAAAATTAACTTCTCTCCAAGGTCAAGAACTTTGCGGACTTGAGGTTTCCGTCCCCTTGCGGGGATGTGGTTTTAAAATCCTTGCCTTGGGAAGCCTTGCGCTGCACGGCTCAATCTGCCGTTTTGCGGCGCGGATGTGTCTCCCCTCCTTTTTCGTGCGGCAATGCGTTCTATAAAAGGCTATATCCCGCATGGCTCTAGGTGCGGCGCGGATTTCTCCTATAGTATACCACAGAGCCGCTCGCCGTGCAAGCCGCTTTCTGCGCATGGGACACAACTCTACCGCCGCATCCGCTCGCCGCGCCGCACTTTCTCAAGATAATGTTTCGTCTCGTGCACGACGATGCCCGACAGTGCGATGAGGGCGATGAGGTTCGGGATCGCCATAAGCCCGTTGACGATGTCGGCGAGCACCCAGATCGCCTCGAGCTTTAGGAATGCGCCGCACGCGATGAGCGCGATGAAGACGAGGCGGTACGGCAGGATGGCACGCACGCCCGCGAGATAGAGCACGGCACGCTCGCCGTAGTAGTTCCAGCCGAGGATGGTGGTGAATGCAAAGAGGGCGAGCGAGACGGTGAGGAGCATGCCGCCGATCGATCCATAGAGGCCGGTGAATGCCGCGCCGGTCATCGCCGCGCCTGCCGTATCACCATGCCACGCACCTGTCAGTACAAGAACCAGTCCTGTCATGGAACAGATAATGATGGTATCAATAAACGTCCCCGTCATGGAGATGAGCCCCTGCTCGGCGGGTTCCTTTGTCTTTGCCGCGGCCGCAGCAATCGGCGCGGAGCCGAGGCCCGACTCGTTGGAGAATACGCCGCGTGCGATGCCGCTGCTCATCGCCGTCATGACGGTCGCGCCGGCGAATCCACCCGCCGCCGCCGTGCCCGTGAATGCGCTGTCCATGATGAGGGCGAGTGCCGCAGGGATCTCACGGATGTGCATGAGGATGATCCCCGCACAGATGACGATGTAGAGCACCGCCATAAATGGGATGATGCGTGCGGCGACCTCGGCGATGCTGCGCAGGCCGCCGACGGTGATTGCGGCGATGAGCACGGTGAGCGCGATATCGGTCACAACGCGCGGTACGCCGAAGGAGAGCTCCACGGAGTCGACGATGGCGTTGACCTGCGGGAAGGTGCCGATGCCGAAGAAGGCGACGAGGACGGTCGCCACGGCAAAGAAGCCCGCGAGCGGGCGATACTTCTCCCCCATACCGCGCCGGATGTAGTACATCGGGCCGCCTGCGATCTCGCCGTGCTCGTCGGTGGTGCGGTACTTGACGGCGAGCAGCCCCTCTGCATACTTCGTTGCCATGCCGAAGAACGCCGCCATCCACATCCAGAAGATGGCTCCGGGGCCGCCGACCTTGACCGCCGTCGCGACACCGACGATGTTGCCCGTGCCGATGGTCGCGGCGAGTGCGACGCACAGTGCCTTAAAGCTCGAGATATCGCCCGCGCCCCTGTTCTTCGCGCGGAGGATCAGGCCGAGCGCACGCGGCAGGTGCACGACCTGGATGAGCGAGAGGCGGATGGTGAGCAGGATGCCCGTGCCGACGAGCAGTGTGATGAGCGGAACACCCCAGAGAAATGAGTCGATAGCGCTGAGTATGGGCAGAAATGAGTCCATGGCAGATTCCCTCCTAGATGTTGTATTTTCATTTTCTTCATAAATGAAAATATGCGGATATTTTATCATGATAAAGCACGAAATGTCCATGTATACATGAATGGTTGAGGTTTTGCATCTCCTTCCTCACCCTGCCCTACATCCGCGTCGCGAACTTCCTGCCCGCGCTCGTGACCGCGGTGCTGTGGCAGCCCCTCTGACCGCGCATCGCAGGTGCGCCCGGGAAACGATGTCTCCTCCTGTGCAAAATCTCCTTGATTCCGTCGACAAGCGGCTGGCAACGCTGTCAGTACGTTGTGTTGTCGGCCGCGTTGTATACGAGCACCTCCGCAAAATCATGCAGGGCTTTCACGCCGCATGGCGAATACATACAGTAGAATTTCGTAAGGAGGTCTCGTTATGTCTATACTTGCCGCCTATGTCCTTCCCCATCCGCCGCTGATCCTGCCCGAGGTCGGCAAGGGGGAGGAGAGGAAGATCCAGCTGACGGTGAATGCCTACGAGCGCGCAATAAAGGAGGCTGCAGAGCAGGCGCCCGATACGGTGATCATCGCGAGCCCGCACACGGTCATGTACGCGGACTACTTCCACATCGCGCCGGACGAGGATGCCTCGGGCAGCTTTGGTCAGTTCGGTGCGCCCGAGGTCGCGGTGTCAACGGAGTACGATGCGGTGCTCGCCAAGGAGATTGCGATGGAGGCGAGCGCCGTGGGGATCGAGGCTGGTCCCGTCGGCGGGCGGGGCGCTGCGCTCGATCACGCCGTCATGATCCCACTGCACTTTCTCCATGCATATACGCGGGACTTCCGCGTGGTGCGGCTCGGCATCTCGGGGCTGTCCCCACTCCACCACTACAACTTCGGCAAATGCGTCGCACGCGCGGTACAGACGCTCGATCGGCGGGCGATCTTCATCGCGAGCGGCGACCTCTCGCACAAGCTCACGCCTGAGGGGCCGTACGGCTTTGCCCCCGAGGGGCCGCGCTTTGACAAGGCGTGCATGAAGTACCTCGAGGAGGGCGACTTTCTAAAGCTGCTGCGCATGGATCCCGCCCTCTATCAGCCGGCGGCGGAGTGCGGGCTGCGCACGTTCTGGATGATGGCGGGTGCGCTCGACGGACAGGCGCTGAAGATCAAGAAGCTCTCGTACCAAGGGACGTTCGGGGTCGGCTACGGGGTCGTCTCGCTCAAGGTGACGCGCGAGGATACGCGCCGCTGCTTCGCCGAGCGCTATGAGATGCTCGAACGGCGGGCGCAGGAGGAGCGCCGTGCTGCCGAGGACGACTATGTGCGGCTCGCACGGCACGCGGTTGAGACGATGGTCACCACCGGAAAGCCGCCCGAGCGGCCGCAGGGACTTCCGTCCGAGATGGCAGAGCGCGCAGGGGTATTTGTCTCGCTCAAAAAGGACGGCGAGCTGCGCGGCTGCATCGGCACGTTTGAGCCGACGGCAAAGAATATCGCGGAGGAGATTCTCCAGAACGCCGTCTCTGCCGCTCTGCGTGACCCGCGCTTCCCCCCCATCCGTGCGGAGGAGCTGGACGCGCTTGTCTACTCCGTTGATGTGCTCACGGAGCCGGAGCTGGTGTCCAGCGCGGACGATCTCGATGTGAAAAAGTACGGCGTGATCGTCGAGTACCGCGCACGCAAGGGGCTGCTGCTGCCCGATCTCGCGGGCGTGGACACGGTCGAGGAGCAGCTGCACATCGCCCGCCAGAAGGGCGGCATCCCCGACGACGCACCGATCTCCATCTGGCGGTTTACCGTCGAACGGCATCACTGAGATGGATGTGCAGGGCATGCGGGCGGACGGAGCTGCGGAAGCTGCGGCAGATACACGGCGTATCCATACGGACCGATCGGTGGACGCTGCTGCGTCTCCCACGGGCGCGGACGCACCGATCACCTGCACGCTCTGCCCCCATGCCTGTCGTCTGCGTACAGGCGCAACGGGGTTCTGCCGTGCACGCGCGAACGTCGGCGGCACGATCCGCGCCATCAACTACGGGCGGCTCACCGCGCTTGCGCTCGACCCGATCGAGAAAAAGCCGCTCTATCATTTTTATCCCAACAGTAACATCCTCTCGGTCGGCAGCTTCGGCTGCAACCTCGCGTGTGCGTTCTGCCAGAACGCGGGCATTGCAGCGGCAGACGGGCATATCGAGACGGAGAACGTCACCCCCGCGCAGCTTGCCGCACTCGCCGACGAACTGCGCCGTCAGCCGCGCGGCAACATCGGCGTTGCCTTTACCTACAACGAGCCGCTCGTCGGCTATGAGTACATCATGGACACCGCGCCCCTTCTGCACGCCACGGGGCTGGAGGTCGTGCTCGTCACGAACGGCATGATCTGCACGGAGCCGCTCATGCGTCTCCTGCCCCACGTCGACGCGATGAACATAGATCTGAAGGCATGGCACACGGACACCTATCGGCAGCTTGGCGGCGATCTGGAGGCGGTCAAGGGGACGATCGCACGCGCCGTCGCACACGGCGTACACGTCGAGGTGACGACCCTCGTCGTCCCGGGCATCAGCGACCGTGCCGAGGATATGGACGAGGAGGCACAGTGGCTCGCCGCCCTCTCGCCCGACCTCCCGCTCCACATCAGCCGCTATTTCCCGCGTCACCGCATGAGCGCGCCGCCGACACCGATTGCGGACATCGACCGCCTCACGGCGATCGCACGCCGCCATCTGCGGCACGTCCATCGCGGGAACTGCTGAGCGAAGCAAGTATCGTAGGATGATATATTTTCAAAGGAGATGACCCCATGACAAAGTACAGGAAGCTGCGCGGGATGATCGCAGCAATGACGACGATGGGCGTGCTCTGCGCGATGCCCGCAGGATTTGCGGCAAAGGAGCAGGCTGCACCCCCCGCAGTGCAGGCGATGTCCGCCGCGCAGACGCAGGTCGGCACCGCCGCCTCTGCACTGCAGTCCTCCAAACCGATCGCCATTGTCCGCGTGGGCAAGAAGTGGGGCGCGGTCACGCCCTCCGGCAATCTCGCGATCCCGGCGGAGTACGATGAAATCTCGTCCTACTCGGCGGACGCGGTCGCCGTCCGCCAGGGCAAGACATGGGGCATCGTCCGCCTCGACGGAACGGTCATCGTCCCCGCCATCTACAAGACCATACAGCCGTTGTCTGCGGATGTCATCATTGTCAGCGACGCAAAGGACAAGGTCGGCGCGTACAATACGGCGGGCAGACAGATCCTGCCCGTCGAGAATCTCGCGGTCGGCCCATTCAACGATGGAATTTCCTGCGTACAGCGCCCCGACAAGAAGTATGTCTTCTGCCGCCGCGACGGCAGTCTGTTGACGAACGATGCATACGATGTGGCGCAGGACTTCTCCGAAGGGCTTGCTGCCGTCAAAACACCGAGCGGAAAATACGGTTTCATTGATACGACGGGCACGATGGTCATTCCTGCCGCCTATGATTTGGCAAGTGTCTTTAAGGAAGGTCTCTGCCGTGTCCAGATCAACAAAAAAGCCGGCTTTATTGACAAGTCCGGCACAATGGTCATTCCTCCACAGTTCCGCTATGAGAAGACGGGCAGCTTTTTCGAGGGGCTCGCAATGATGAAGGAAAAGAAACACTGGGCATTCATCGACCACACAGGAAAAGTGGTCATCCAGACGCGCTACGAGGATGTCTCTCCGTTTGAGAACGGGCTCGCCGAGGTGCGCCGTGAAGTCAAGGTCGGACTGCTCGGCGGATTCCTCACCACCGCAGTCAGCTTTGCCATCAACATTCCCGTCATTGGAATGCCGAACGACTACCTCGGCGACAAGACCAAACGCGGCTACATCGACAAGACCGGCGCAGAGATCATCTCGACGAAGAACGACTACAACTCTCCCTTCTTCGACGGCATGGCGCTCGTGCGCGTCAAGAGTAAATGGGGCATGGTCGATCGGAAAGGTGCGTACGTCGTCGAGCCGAAGTACAAGGGCATCCACTTCTTCTATGACGATCTCGCGGCGGTGCAGGACGGCGACAAGTGGGGCTTTGTCGGACGCGACGGCAAGATCGTGATCGCGCCGACGTACGATGAGGTGCACGACTTCACCGATGGAATCGCCGCCGTGCGGCAGGGATCAAAGTCCTTCTTCATCGACAAGACGGGGCGCGTCCCCTTCCTCCTCCCCAGCACGGTCACGGAGATCGGCATGTTCAACGAGGGATTTGCACCCGTAAAGATCGGCGACAAGTGGGGTTTTATCGACCACACGGGCACCGTCGTCATCCCGCCCACATACAACGAGGTGCGCACGCACCAGTACGAGACGGACCGTCTGTAACGGATACGGATCGTGCCTTTCAGGAAAAAATCATCTTTCTTCAATAACATTTAATGCGTCAAAATAGGACTGTATTGCGCCATATCGCACTACAGTCCTATTTGTATGCGGAAATTTTAAGAAAGCGTGGAAAACAGGCAGGGCAAGGCATGCGCGCTCCAACGAAATGACGGGACTCTACTCCCATCTAATATAAATGCCATAATGCAGCAGCCAAACGGAATGAGTCCCGCCTCCTCCCCTACGTTTGCCCCATTTACGCATACGATTGGCTATGTTATCAATGTAATTGATATATTTTCATTAGGACAGGCACGTTGAAAGGAGTCAATATGATGAATCGCAGGGGACAGGTGCGTCTGAGCGCACTGATTGCGGCAGGGCTGGCGCTCGGAGGGGTGAACGCATCCGCTTCACCGATCGAGGACAATCATCACGTAACGGTGACGGATGGCAGTCAGGGCACGGTATACGGCGGCTATGCCGAGCTGCGTCATGATAACGGTGACGGCACAGCGTCAGCAAGCAGCAATACGCTCGATGTACGAACCAATGACGCGCTTGGCTTCCTTGCGGGCGGGTGGGTCGAATACCAGCGCTACGACAACGCGACGACGCCGGGCGCGACCACGCTCACGGCGAGCGGGAACACTCTCACGCTCGCACAGGGAGAAACGACCCATCTCTACGGCGGCAACATCCGCATCTATAGTACGCAGGGAGGCCCCGTCACCTATCGGGCAAATAACAATACAATCCTTGTAAATGCAGGGGGCAAACAGATCGGCGATCTCTACGGCGCGCACATCAAGCAAAAGGCTGCGGGTGCGGGCACGTCCTTTACCGCCGAGGCAAAGGGGAACCGCGTGACAAACACGGTCGGTGCGATCAATCACGCCACCGCCGCCTCGGTCGATCTCATCGGAACGGATGCCACGCGCGTCAGCGTGACGGTCGATGACAACGACATCAGCGGCACGGGCGGCAAATACTCCTATGTGTTCGGCGGCGGCTTCGGCTCGATCAAAACGGACAGCGGCGTAGCGGAAACGACCGTCACGAACAACGATATCACGATCGACGGCGGCATGCTCACGGATGGATTCTCCGCGCAGGGCGGCTTTGCCCGAGCCGAGACGGGAGGCGGCGCAGCTGAGGCGCACGCAAACGTGAACAGTGTCACTCTCAAGAATTTATTGAGTAACAACGGCGGCTATATTGGCGGCTCAGCCTATGCCAACGCCTCGGGTGCGGGCGCAACTGCATCGGCAGATAGGAACGTCGTCACCATCACGGGCGGCACTTATTCGGACGGAGGCAATGTCATAGGCGGCTCTGCAACTGTCCTGAACGGCGCGGGCACAAACCTTGCGACGGCAAACGCGAACCGCGTCACACTCAATCCTACGGGTGCCATATGGGAGGAGATCAGGGGCGGCAGGGCGCTTGCGAATATGACAAATGCCGCGTCCACGGCAACTGCAAGCGGCAATATCCTCACACTCAACGCCGGCAGCTTCGGGGAGTCTGTCTACGGCGGCGATGCGAGTGCCGCATCGAACAGCAGCACGGCAGTCGCTGCTGCCGAAAGCAACGAAGTCTACATCCGCGGCGGCAGCTATAAGGGCAGTATCTACGGCGGGCATGCAACGACGGACGGCTCTGCAGGAACCTCGGCAGTCGTGCGCGGCAATATCATTGAGATCTCAGGGGCTCCCGACCTCAGTGCGGCACACCTCCACGGCGGTACTGCTGCAGCGGCAAATGTGACGCGGGAAAACAACGCGCTCATCGTACGCGAGACGAAGGGAATCACAACCAAGAGCATTGCGGATTTTCAGCGGCTTGCGTTCTACGTGCCCGCAGGGATGACGGAGAACGACACGATGCTGCGTGTGACCTCGAATGCCAACACCAACCTCAGCGGCACAACGCTCGCGGCATATCTGCCGGGCAGTTCGACGGCAAATCGTCTGCGCCTCCTCTACGCAGAGAACGCGCAGATCGATACGGACAGCGCGACCACGATGACCGTCTATGAGGGTGTCTCGGGACATCGGACGGCACGGATGGGCGTCACGAACGATAAGAAGGAGCTGGTCGTCAAGGTCGACGGCAGTGCGATCGACGGGAATACCCCCCCGAATCCAAATCCGAACCCTAATCCCAACCCGAACCCGAATCCGAATCCGAATCCCAACCCGAACCCGAACCCCAATCCAAATCCGAACCCGAACCCGAACCCCAATCCAAATCCAAATCCAAATCCAAATCCGAACCCCAACCCACCCCCTAACCCTAACCCGAATCCGAATCCGAACCCAAATCCCAATCCGGGCAATAACGGCTTCGTCCTGCATGAGAACACGAAGTCCCTTGCTGAGACCATGACGGGGACGGCGGCGTTCCTCGGCGCGAGCGGCGATCTCATCGCGGGCGGCGGCATGACAAGCGCCTCGGCAGAGGCTGCAGGAGCGGGCGGATTCGCCCCCTTTGCTGCCGTCGGCGGATCGAGCCTGCGCCATGAGACCGGCTCTCATGTGAATGTCCGAGGCATGAATCTTGCCGTCGGCTTCTCACGTGAGGTCATGCGCGGCGATGACCGCCTCCTCTTCGGCCCCATCGTCGAGTACGGGCGCGGCAGCTACGACTCCTATCTCGATGACGGCACGCACGGCGAGGGAAATACCCACTACGTCGGCGGCGGCATCTTCCTCAAGCAGGAGAAAAAGGGCGGCATATTCTACGAGGGCAGCGTGCGCCTTGGCCGCATGAGCACGGACTACGAGGCAGACCTTCCCGTCGGCGGGATCACGCGCCGCGCATCCTACGATACGGACGCGAACTACATCGGTGCGCATCTCGGTCTCGGACACAAGAGTGTGGCGGAGAGCGGCACCGAGCGCGAACTGTATGTCCGCTACTTCTACACGCATCAGAACGGTGCGAGCGCAACCCTCTCGACCGGCGACCGCTACGACTTCCACGCCGTCGACAGCCACCGCGTGCGCACGGGTGCGCGTTGGATGATCCCGCAGGGGAGTGGTGCACTCATCCTCGGCACTTCCCTTCAGTACGAGTTCAAGGGCGATGCGGGCGCGACCTACCACACGGGCGGCTTCTCCTACGACACGCCAAGCCCTTCGCTCAAGGGCCTCTCGGGCAGCCTTGAGCTCGGTTACCGCGCGAACCTCAGCAAGCGCGCCACCGCCGACCTCAGCGTCGAGGGCTGGGCCGGCAAGCAGCGCGGCGTCACCTTCAAGGCAGGGCTTGACTGGAGATTTTGACGTTCCCGCATTGTTACAAACCAAAAGACCTCCCGCACCATCCTCGGTGCGAGAGGTCTTTGTCTTGACCGAATGCCTTACATCATCTGAGAGACAGCTGCCGCCGTCGCGACGGAGCTCTGCGCCGCCTTCGACATGAGCAGCGGATCCGCGGTCTGCTCGAGTGCCTGATGCTTCATCTTTTGGATTGTTTCGGAGACGAGATCCTTGCCCGCCTCGGGATGCGAGCCGCGCGTCACAATCTGGGAGATGAGCTTCGTCCCCTGATAGATCTGCGTGATGACCGAGCCGTCCGCGAGCACGCGCGTGATGACGGTATCGCCGACCTTCTCCGCCCAGTCGCGCGCCTCTGCAGCCTTGGACTCCTTGAGGTTCTGCAGCATCCGCGCAAATGTGTCGGACGTGTCCTCCTTCGCCGCATGGGTGCGCTGCTCGGATGATGCGGGCACTACTCCACGGCTGCCATAGATTTTCTCGAGTTCCATCGGTTTCCCTCCCTTCGTGCTTCCTGCATGATATTGCTTTCCTTACCTTTACTATCGGAGAAATCCTTCCTTGTTTAAGGATTTTCCTTGAATTCCTATTGATTTTCCGATAATATAGAATCGTACGAAAAAGGAGATGACGAGAATGAGCGAACTGCTGTCCTTTGGCTCGGACTATCTGGAGGGGGCGCATGCAGAGATTCTACGGCGGCTCATAGAGACAAATCTGGAGCAGACGGCCGGCTACGGGCTGGACACTTATTCCGATGCGGCGCGTGCGAAGATCCGAAGGGCGTGCCGCAGTCCGCGTGCGGAGATTCACTTCCTCTCGGGGGGAACGCAGACGAACCGCATCGTGATCTCATCTCTGCTGCATCCCTATGAGGGCGTGATTGCCGCAGATACGGGGCATATCACAGTGCACGAGGCGGGCGCAATCGAGTGCGGCGGCCACAAGGTGCTCGCGCTCCCGCACGCGGACGGCAAACTCACGGCACGCGCCATCGAGAGCTGTCTGCGTACGTATCACGAGGACGCGAACCGCGATCACATGGTGCGCCCCGGCATGGTCTACCTCTCGCACCCGACGGAGTACGGGACGCTCTACACCATGGACGAGCTCGAGGTCATCAGCGCCATCTGCCGCGCGAACAAGATTCCGCTCTTCCTCGACGGGGCGCGTCTCGCGTACGCGCTCGGCTGCGATGCAAACGAGCTGACCCTCGCCGCCATCGCATGTCTCACGGATGCATTCTACATCGGCGGGACGAAGTGTGGTGCGCTCTTCGGCGAGGCAGTCGTCTTCCCGAGGCCGGACACGGTGCCGCATTTCTTCACCATTATCAAGCAAAACGGAGCTCTTCTGGCGAAGGGGCGCGTGCTCGGCATTCAGTTCGATACGCTCTTTACGGACGGGCTCTATGAGCGCGGCGGGGCGCACGCCGTCGCCATGGCAGACCGTATCCGCACAGCGCTCATCGAGAAGGGGTACACACACGCCATCGACAGCCCGACAAACCAGATCTTCCCCGCGCTCGATGCGGCGCAGCTCGCCCGCCTCTCCGCACACGTCTCCATGGGCTTCTGGGAGAAGCAGGGCAATGTGACCGTCATGCGCATCGCCACGAGCTGGGCGACGCAGGAGGAGCATGTAGAGCGGCTGATTGAGCTGCTCTGAGTTTTTATACAACATCTAGGCAATGTTTCAGCTGTTCTCGAAAGTAGCTAGGATATGCGTCGATTACTTTCTCAGCATTTACACGATTCGTTTTCAGTTCTTTTATCAATTCGCGCCTTGTCGCATTTGTTAGATTTAAGGATTTTGCGAGATTCTGCGCAATGACTCGATCCGAAAAACCAAGCTCATAGAGAGTGAATATGGTCTGCGTAGGCAGACCATATTTTAATTGTTTCTGGAAAAGTCTTATTCGGCGAACAGCTTCTCTATTCTTATCCGGATCTATCATTTCAAGAAATTCACAAACGGCATTCACGATATGGCCTCCTTCGTAGGAAAATCCATTTTCGCAAACCTCTACCACATGCTTGATTTTTATTTCCCACCTTTGGGCTCCATGTATGATCCGCACATCTTTATCCCTCATCATGGATAGAATCGCGCCAAATGAACTTCCTTGAATCCACTGCTGTGCAGCTTCTTTCAGAGTTTCGCTCGGATCAAATTTCTTGAATATTTTTACATGAATATGATCTGAGAATAGCGGCCACAGCATATCCAATATTTCTGGTGCCTCTTGTAAAACACACAGCTGATCTTCGTTTGACTGCACCCATCGCTCAATTTCCTCTGCCTGTCTGAGTCCAAAAAGACTTTTACCGTAGACAACACGCCGCGCCGGTTGTGGAAGTACTCTCACGATGTTGTTATAGAGCATCCGAAATATTTGTCGTATCTTTTCCTTTTCCTCATCATCCGCCAAAAAAAATGCCAATGTCCCCTCTGCCAAGTGAACCGCATCTTCTTCTCCCGATTCCTTCTCCATATTGTATGCATGTGATAGGAGAAAACTTTCGAGTTCACATATAATATCAACCCGTTTCATGAGCACTTGTTTCATGTCATCCAACGAAAAATCTTCATTGTTTTTGTATGACAAAAAGATTTCATTTACAAACGCATCTTCATTTACTGCATCAATATACTTCTGGACGAAATCCATTTCATCCAATTGAATCTCATAGTCACCAATAACAAGAGGAGAAAATAAAATCCTCATACTACTAGAACACGTTTCTGAATCATTCTCACTCAAAAGCATCTGTATTTGATTCCATTTTCCATTTCTACTATTCTTTTCATCGTATATACCATGGTTAGCGAAGATAATACTGCCCTCTGTATGCATGCCTGCCCGGCCGACGCGCCCAATTAGATTCAGGAAATCTCGCTTCCTCATGATTTGTTTGCCCTGATATGGATTCATTACAATAAGATATCGTATCGGCAAATTAACCCCCTGTGCCAAGGTCGAGGTGCAAATAACAAAACGTATCAAATGATGCTGCATAGCATATTCAACCGCTGCGCGTATCCCATGCGGCATACTTCCATGATGTGTAAAAACACCATATTCCGTGCATTTCACTTCGGGTGCATCAGAACCAAAGTTTTCACAATAGAGATGCTCCAACCCCTGAGTCTCCGCTATTGTTGCAGGATCAGACAATACAGGGGGCAGAGAAAATCCCCGCTCTACAATATCAATAAGTCTGTTGCATAGGGTACTGATTGTATCTTTTTTACCGCAAAATAATGCCACTGCACCGTTTGAAACAAGCTTCAGACCAAGATAGAGCGCAATATCACTTTCTTTTTTGTCTTTATCAGGGAAAGCACGCTCCGTGCGCTCTCGACCTTTTTTGTTAAGACGCATTCTCTCAATAACTCTCGGAACAAAAAATTCATATTGACCAAAATTATTGACGCCGGGATATTTGATCTGGCCTAGCCTATCGTTCCAGCTCACAAACCCAACGGATTTGGAAGTTGGAAAAAGGGTCTTTCCTTCAACAACATTTGCCTCTCCATTCAGCCATTCCCCTATAGTCTCAGCATCATTGAGTACCGCCGAAATCAAAACTTTTTGTGTGTCCTTCGATATCTGTGACAGAAGCGATGTCAAAAGTAATTCATAGGTCACACCGCGCGTTTCATCGTCAAATTGATGCCCCTCGTCAAAAATCAACAAACCGATATGTTGTCCCAACAAGGGCTCATGTCGAAGGATATAGAGCATCTTTTCGGGGGTTGCAACAAGTATCTTTCTCTCTACCATGAAATCGACAATATCATAGTCTGTCTGTAATACATCGGACAATCCATTTACTGTAATGGCTTCTTTATCGAATGCAACGGCAAGAGTTTCCTGTATTTCATTACACAATGCCCGGAAGGGTGCAATGATAACAGCCAACGAAGTACGCTTTGCCAAAAAAGCACTGCGGAGAATCAATTCTGTGGATTTTGTCTTTCCTGCGCTGGTCGGCATTTGAACAACGGCAGATTTTCCCTGTAACACCCCCATTTTCCCTAAAAGATGCTGTGCCGGCCAGAGCTCCTTGATAAATGAATCTTTTTGAAGAACACGGCGCCATATATCAAGTGGCAAATTGGAATAAAGCGGTAATGTTTTCCATGTAGAGTTTTCGATTTTCCTCCGCAAAACAGCCATTGCTACATCCGCAAACAAAAGCTGCCGCGGTGTACCTTCCTCATATGCTGTACTGCGAAGCCGCTCAGCAGATTCAAAGAGATTATCTTCTCCTTCTCCATCGCGATAAAATTGGCAAACACCTCGTATCATATCTGTAAGAATCGTTCCATATATACCTTTCTCCTCAATATCTGTCTCCCAATCTCCACGCAGCAGAAAGAGCAGTAAATTCTCCAAGCCGCCTGCCTCAAGAACGAGCTCTCTTTCTTGTATATGTTGAATCAATACGGACGAACTTCCGGGAAGATCACATAAATAATAAGAAGCGGCACCAAGAAGAAGCAAATATGAATCGTACGATCCATTTAGTTTTGACTGAAGATACGCATCAAAAAAATATGCCGAGAAGCGCAGGTGCTCCTTTAGTTCAGATGTCAAAAAAGATTCTTTCTCTCCTCGACTGATTGCAGCGGATAGATCTCCCAATAAAGCAATCGAAATAAAGAAAAGTTTTACAGGATCGTTATTGATTGCTATATGATGTTCTTCAGGCAATCCATATTCGTACATCTTTCCTTTCGAGCGTGTAACACCAAGCAATCTAAGAGATTTCTGTTCAGGCTTCATCTGCAGCTCTCCTATACAGCTCATGAACCAATTTCATCATATTAGCACCGCGAATCACCAAAAGCACAAGATTTTTACGATGCCGATGTGGCGTACTTTCTTTAGATTTCTTTGACTTTTTTATTTCCTGGCAGTTTGATTGTGATATTTTTTGATCATCAAAATACTCACTTGAGACGATAAATGACGCCCCATATTTGTTTTGATATGGATGATCCTCAGGACTTTGAAAACGCTCTATTTGTTTTGCGTTGTGAGAATCACCATGATAAATCATTTTCTGCCGAAGAAAATTCAATGATTCCGCGATGCGAATATCGTCTTTCTCTGAATCATTGATTGCATTTTGCAGGCTGTTCCCTCCTCCTTTGGAAAACTTCGTTTTAACCTCGATAACGTATAGCGTATCATCGGAAGAAGAACCTGTTTGTTCAATCTTAAAACCAATCACATCACATCCTTTCGTTGATTCATTCCGTGTTGGTTTTAGCATCCATCTGAAGCGCGGTACCCAATAGCCAAGTCGATATTCTAAATAATCAGCAACCAAGATCTCTCCAAAGTCACCGGCTCGTGTGCTCGGGCCCAACCTCGACTTCGGATCCGGAAAAATATACTTTTTTAAGAAATCAGCTCGCCTGTCTCCCCCTTTTCGCCAATCAATCTCCGTATCCAAGCAGTAATGATTCCGAAAATGCCTTGCCCATGCAGACAGGAGCTCTTCATCTTCTTCATGTTGAAATTCCCATATTTCAATTTCTTTTCCATCTGCTGTGCACAGTCGTTCTCCTGTATCAACAAGCCAGTTTACATGCTGTTCAGAAAAACACATACGTATCTCCCTTTTCGTTTATAAAACAAAAGACATCTCTGCTCTCAGATAAAATAGAGCAGAGACGTCCTAAAATCTATATCATACTTAATTTTTTTGCATACTGAAACAGAATAATCTCCTTTGGTGGTGTTTGCTTGTATGCCTCCTCTTCATGCATAGCATCTATAATCTCCTGCGCCTTTGATGCAGCAAAACGAGCAATGACCGTCTCAAGGATATCCATATCCTCTATGGTAAGATTTGGATATTCTTTGTTCGCTGTTGGCAGAAATTTATATCCCGTTCCGTCTCCATATTCAAACGCTTCGTAATGCACGTCACCCAGCTCGATGATAGAATCATACCCGATCGGTACGGCCCCCATGGGAAGCGCCTGATAAATGAGCCCCGTGATAGAATGCCCTCTACGCTTGAACGAAAGAGCATCGGCGTACCAAAGCAGTTTCATCAGCTTTACTTTATAGATGTGGAGCATAGCTGTCGCATTCGAAAAATAGCGAATGACGTTTTCAACAATATTTAGATTGAGTTCCCTGTTTCCGGACATCTCCGGCCGATCCATATAACGGGCATATTTTGAAAGAATCGTCTGCTGCAAATAGAAATCATGGAGATGCTCGTATTGCCTACGAGCATTTTTTTGATATTTATGAAACGCTCTCTCGGACAGTGTTCCCCGTGCCTTTTCCAAGAGATCCAAAAACCATTTGGGATCATGATCAATTTTCCTAAGAATATCATCATGCGCTCGATCCTGAACCTGATGCCCTTCATAGCGCGTAATGGTCTTATCGCCCCATCCCAAGAGCCTGCATAGATCCTGCTGGCTGATTTCGTACTTCTGCCGAATATCCAAAATCTCATCCGCTGTCAAGAGCCCACAGATTCTACAGTATGCATTTTTCATGGAGCGGTCATTGCGCGCGATCATGGCCTCATCTGCATAGAATTCATCCGCCCGCTCGCAATAGAAATAGTGCGCATCATATGGCACGAATACTCTTCTAAACTGTGTATTCTCATGGATCACGACGTGCTGAACCGCATGTTCTTCCATGCAGCACTCACACAGTCTGTTTACTGTCTGAATTGTATCCATGACTACACCCCCAATTTCCTATATGGAAATATTTCTGCTGCGAACGATACCTCTGCATAGTGAAAAGACATCACAAAAGCCGTATGGTTACCCACCGCCGAAAGAAGTTCAACACGAATTTTAATATACACATCATTGGATCCATGGTATCTTCTGCCAAACACGCGCATTTCACTTCTTTTTGGAAAATGAAGATCCTTTACCGTGTGTATATATTCTCCCACATGCAACAGCTGCAATTCTCTTCTCAGTGCATCCACTGGGTTTTCATTCGGGAACAAATCGGATACCGTAAAACGATTTGTATAACGTTCATCGCGTTCTTGGTCTACGAGACGCTCTCGCTGAAACGTAATTTTCGCTCCACAGGAAAGAGCATATCGAAGTTTATCGATATAGTTTTGAACTTCCTGTTCTCTCTCAATCCATTGATTCAGATCAGGCATACTCCACCACCTATAATGGTATCATTTGATACTATTATAAGAAACATTTCTTCTTCTGTCAAGATAATTCCCCTCTCTCTACACAACCGACCGCTTGAATTTCCGCACGGCGGTGCCGAAGAATACGAAAGTGAAGAGCGAGAGGAAGGCACTCTGCTGATAGAGCGCCGTGATGCCCCCGCCCTTGAGGAAGATCATGCGCAGGATCTCGATGTAGTGCGTCATGGGGATGGCGAGGCTGAGGTATTGAAAGAATACGGGCATCGCATCACGCGGGAACATAAAGCCAGAGAGAAGGAACCCCGGCAGAAGGGTCGCGATGCTCATGAGCCCCGCCTGCAGCTGGTTCTGCGCGAGCGATGCGATCATGAGCCCCATCGTAAGCGAGGCGAGGAGGAAGAGGGTCGTGAGCGCATAGAGGAGCAGCACGCTCCCGCGCAGGGGCACGCCGAACACCGCGAGGGCAACGAGAATACAGATCGTCGTCTGGATGTAGCCAAGCATAATATAGGGCAAAATCTTGCCGACGAGCAGTTCCCATATATGCAGCGGCGTTACAAGGAGCTGCTCAAGTGTGCCCGCCTCGCGCTCGCGCACGATGGACATGGAGACCATGACCACCATCGTGATCGAGAGGATGATGCCCATGAGTGCGGGCAGCATGTAGTAGGCGGTGACGGCATCGGGGTTGTACCATGCGCGGATGCGCACGTCGTAGGCAGGCGATGCGGCGGGCGCTCCGCGCATAGCGACGGGCTGCACCCGCATGCCAAGCCCCGTCAGGGCGGCGATAGCAGAGGTCGAGGAGATGGAGTCCGAGGCATCGACAATCGCCTGGATCGGCACCGTGTGCCCCGCATTTGCCTCCCGCACGAGATCGGGCGGAAAGACAATGCCGATCTTTGCATCGCCGCGCTCGATCCGCTCGTTCAGCTCATCGTAGCTCCACGCGATGCAGCACAGGTCAAAATAGCCGCTCGCCGTCATCGCCGCGAGGAAATTGCGGCTCTCTTCGCTCCGCGACTGATCGAACACGACCGTGGACTGGTGCCGCACGTCCGTGCTGATGGCAAAGCCGAACACGACGAGGTAGATGACGGGCAGGAGAAAGGTCACGCCGATCGTGATCGGGTCGCGCCGCATCTGAATGAGTTCCTTGACGAGAAGCGCCAGAATCCGCAAGCCGCTCACCCCCTCTGCCGCCGGTCATAGTAGATAAAGACATCCTCCATCGTCAGTGCAGACGGCTGCGCCCCCAACTCCGATGGCAGCGTCACATCCCGCGAGACGAGCGCACGCACCTGCCGACCGAACACATAGACCTCGTCATAGGGTACGCCTGCCGCCGTCAGCGCTGCCGTCCCCGCCTCCGCACTCTCCTGCGGCAGGACGTAGAGACGCGCAGGCAGTTCCTCCTTCAGTGCCGTTGGCGAGCCGGAGGCGATCTTCTTTCCCTGCTGCAGAAAGGCGATCGCATCGCAGTGCTCCGCCTCATCCATGAAATGTGTCGTGACGAAGATCGTTGTCCGCTCCGTGCCCGCCATCTCCGAGAGCAGATTCCAAAACAGGCGCCGCGACGTGGGGTCGACGGCAGACGTCGGCTCGTCGAGCACGAGGAGTGCGGGGCGGTGGAGAATCGCGCAGCCGAGCGCGAGCCGCTGTTTCTGTCCGCCCGAGAGACCGCCCGCGAGCACATCCGCTTTCTCCGTGAGCTGCATGCGCACGAGCACTTCCTCCGTGCGTGTGCGCCGCTCCGTGCGCGGGAGGCCGTAGAGTCCGCCGTAGAACATCATATTCTCGCGCACCGTCATATTCGTGTAGAGGCTGAACCGCTGGGACATATAGCCGAGCGACTGGCGCGCGCGCTCCGGATGCGCCGCCGTGTCACAGCCGAGCACGAACGCTGTGCCGCTCGTCGGTGGGAGGAGGCCGCAGATCATGCGGATCGCCGTGGACTTTCCCGAGCCGTTCGATCCGATGAATCCGTAGATCGCACCGCGCGGCACGGAGAGGTTCAGATGATCGACGGCGGTGTAGTCGCCAAAGACGCGCGTGAGATCATGCGTTACGATCACAGGCGCATCGCCCGTACGCGCCTCACGTTCCATGACGCGCCCCCAAATCCACATCGGCAGGCATGCCGGGCTTTAGGATGTCGGCCGCATTGTCTACGGCTACCTTTACGCCAAAGACGAGGTTCGCCCGCTCATTCTTCGTAATGCTCTGGCGCAGCGTGAACTCCGCCGCGTCGCTGATCTCCGCAATAATGCCGTTCAGCGGCTCCGCCTGCCCGTCGATGTAGACGCGTGCCGAATCGCCGAGATGAATGCTCCCGAGCATATCGGTCGTCACATAGATCTTGATCCAGACATCGGAAGGATCGATGAGGGTTGCAACGGATGCACCTGCACGGACAAACTCGCCTGCCTCGTAGTTCTTTGTCAGGACAATACCATCACGCGGTATACGTATAGTGAGGTCGTCGATCACGGAATCATCCATCGCGAGGATTGCCTGCTGCCGCCGCACATCCTCCTCTGCCATTCGGATGTCCTCGGGGCGGCTGCCGTTCTCCAGCAGCCGCTGCTCTTCCTCGCGTGCGTGCAGATTCGCATCCGCCGTATCACGCGCCTCACGCAGGGCATCAAACGCCTGCTGTGCGATGGCTCCTGCCGTGAGAAGCTCTATACCGCGTGCATAGTCGGCGCCCGCACGATCCGCAGCGGCACGCGCGGCACGGGTACGCTCCACGGCTGCACGAACCTCCTCTGTGCGGCTGCCGCTCTGCGTACGCGCGAGATTCGTCCGGGCATGGGCAAGCGCCGCCTCATCGCGCAGGCGTGCCGCCGCGAGATCACGGCGTTCGATGCGTGCCGCCACATCGCCCGCCCGCACCGCCATCCCCTCGCGCACGAGGATCTCGTCAATATAGCCGCTCTCCTTCACACCGACCTCGACGCGCGTCGCCTCCACCGTTCCCGTGAGGAGCCGTGCGCGTCCCTCCTGCTCCACATACGCGCGATAAGCGAACACTGCAAGCAGGATGAGGGCAAGGAGCAGAATGCCGATGCGGATTCCTCTGACAGGCATACAATCCCTCCGATCAACGCAGAATCACTGCCTATAGTATAGCATTGGCACGTGAATCAAAAAAGTTGACTGCGATGAGATTCGATGAAAGACATCAAAAAGCACCTTCCATACAGGGAGGTGCTGGTCATTTTCCATGGTTACTGTGACTGCCGTTCCTTCTCGAGATACACGAGAAGGACGGAGATGTCGGCGGGCGAAACGCCGCTGATGCGCGCCGCCTGTCCGATGGAGCGCGGGCGGATGACGGCGAGTTTCTCCGCCGCCTCGAGGCGCAGGCTCGTGATGGCGCTGTAGTCGAGCCCCTCGGGAATGCGGCGGCTCTCGAGACGCTCCATACGCGCGATCTGCTCCTGCTGCTTTTTTATATAGCCGTCGTACCGCGCCATGATCTCGACTTCCTCCTTGACATCCGCCGCAAGTGCGGGGAGGTCAAAGAGGGAGGCGAGCACATCATAGCGCCCCTCACGCGAAAGGAGGGCGCGGAGCGTCATCGGCACGCGCAGGGGCTGCAGCCCCGCCTCCGCAAGACGCGCCTCGGTCTCGGCGCTCGGGCTGAGTTTCGTACAATCGAGGCGGCGCAGGGTCTCCTCGATCGCGTCCCGCTTCGCCGTAAAACGCGCCCACCGCTCATCGCTGACAAGTCCGATGGAGCGTCCCATCGGTGTGAGGCGCAGATCGGCATTGTCCTGCCGCAGGATGAGGCGGTACTCGGCGCGGCTTGTCATCATGCGGTAGGGCTCGTCCGTCCCCTTCGTGACGAGGTCGTCGATGAGGACGCCGATGTAGCCGTCGCTGCGGCGGAGCACCAGCGGTTCCTCGCCCGTGATTTCACGTGCGGCGTTCACGCCTGCGATCAGGCCCTGCGCCGCCGCCTCCTCGTAGCCGCTTGTGCCGTTCGCCTGTCCTGCGGAGTAGAGCCCCGCGATGTTCTTCACGGCAAGGGTCGGAGTGAGCTGCAGGGGATCGAGGCAGTCGTACTCGATGGCATAGCCAGGGCGCATCATGCGTGCATGCGCAAGGCCCGGAATCGTCGTAAGGAATTCCTCCTGCACATCCGTTGGTAAGCTCGTGGACATACCCTGTACATAAATTTCATTTGTGTGCAGGCCCTCGGGTTCGAGGAAGAGCTGATGCCGCTCCTTGTCGGGAAAGCGTGCGATCTTCGTCTCGACGGAGGGGCAGTAGCGCGGCCCCACTCCCTCGATGACACCGTTTGCCATCGGTGCGCGGTGGAGGTTCGCGCGGATAACTGCATGCGTTTCCTCATTCGTATAGGTGAGGTAGCACGGTGTCTGCTCTGCCGGCATCGCTGTCGTCAGAAACGAAAAGGCGGGAGCGGTCGGATCCCCCTCCTGCACAATCGTCTTTGCAAAGTCGATCGTGCGGCGGTCAACGCGTGCGGGCGTGCCGGTCTTAAACCGCATGAGCGTCAGGCCGAGCTCCTTCAGTGAATCCGAGAGCGCCATCGCAGGGCGCTGTCCGTTCGGCCCGCTGTCGTAGATGGTCTCGCCGAGGATGATGCGTCCGCGCAGGTACGTCCCCGTGGCGAGGATGACGGCGCGTGCCGTGAGCCGTTCGCCCGTCTCGCAGAGGACCCCCGTGACGCATTTCCCCTCGCTCCTCTCCTCGGCGAGGAGCTGTGTCACGAGGAGCTGGCGCACGTCGAGATTGTCCGTATTCTCGACGGTCTCCTTCATGATGCGCTGATAGAGGAACTTGTCCGCCTGCATGCGCAGGGCGTGGACGGCAGGGCCCTTGCCCGTGTTGAGCAGGCGGCGCTGGATGCTCGCGCGGTCTGCCGCAATGCCCATCTCGCCGCCAAGCGCGTCGATCTCGCAGACGAGGTGGCTCTTGCCCGGGCCGCCGACGGACGGGTTGCACGGCATCATGGCAATGTTGTCGAGCGAGAGCGTAACGATGAGCGTCCGCCGTCCCATGCGTGCCGCTGCAAGCGCCGCCTCGACACCCGCATGCCCCGCACCGACCACAATGATATCATAATCTGTAGAGGTATTCACACGATGGTTCCTTTGATTCTTTCATACGATTTGTGTTAGCCTTTATGTTATTCTTTTACCATGAAGTTTACGGGCACCTCGCCGAGCTCTGTCTCCATCCGCCGCCAGCGAACGCCTGCGGAGTCAAACATGCGCTTGGAGATCTTGGTCGCCTCGGTCGCGGCGTATTTGTCCGAGAGATAGACGACCTCGCGGATGCCGCTCTGGATGATCGCCTTGCAGCATTCGTTGCACGGAAACAGGGAGACGTAGATACGACAGCCCTTCAGTGACGTGCTTGCATTGAGAATGGCGTTGAGCTCGGCGTGCACGACGTAGGGGTATTTCTGCTCGGCAAATTCGCCCGTCCGTCCCCACGGGTACTCGCGGTCGTCGCAGCCGTTCGGCATTCCGTTGTAGCCGACACCGACGATGTGCTTATCCTCGTTGACGATGCACGCGCCGACCTGTGTGTGCGGGTCCTTGCTGCGGTAGGCGGAGAAGATCGCCACGCCCATAAAGTACTCATCCCAAGAGATAATCATTGTGTTTTCTCTCCTTGTGCATCATACATTTGTTTGCTATAATGGAAAAAGGCACTGATAGGCGCAGTGGTAACTCAGCCCCCGAAAGGGGGGGATCTGTATGGAGACCTACGAGTTTTTGACATTTCTCGTTGTGTTCACCATCTTAGTCTTATCCGTTAAACGATAAATGAGAAAGCCCCGCCTTGCGTCCCTAAAACAATAGGCGGGGAATTTCTCGCATGTATAAGGGGCAACCGCTGAGCGGCAGTGCCCTTTTTCTATGCCTATTTTACTTCAATTCACGCGTTTCGTCAAGCATCACACCACATCTACGCGCAGGACACCGTCGATCTGGCGCAGGGTATCTACAATAAATGTAGGCTTCAGATGCTCGCCGTTGTATACCTCGAAGTTCAGATAGACGCGCCGCTCGCCGCCCGTCTCCGCCTCGTCCTCGTCGGTCTTGACCTTCACACCGCGCGAGCGCAGGTGCAGATCCTCGATGCAGGCACTGATGCGCATGATCTGCCCCGGTCGGTCAACCGTGTGGATGGAGAGTGACAGCATGTGGTCGTGATCGACCCACGCGTCGAGGCGCGAGAGATTCCCGAGGATCAGGAAGACGATCGCCGTCGTCACGCCCGCGCTGAGGTAGAACCCCGCACCGACCGCAAGCCCGACACCCGCTACCACCCAGAGCGTTGCCGCCGTCGTGAGCCCCGTGACCGTCAGCCCCTCCTTCATGATCGCACCCGCACCGAGGAAGCCGATGCCGCTCACCACCTGCGCCGCAAGACGCGCGGGATCGGCGTTCGTCTTTCCCTCCACGTGATCGTAAAGTGCCTGCGACAGGAGCATGATGAGACAGGAGCCGAGCGCGACAAGCATATTCGTCCGAAGCCCCGCCGACTTGTGCCGCATCTGGCGCTCGTAGCCGATGATCCCTCCCATCGCGCAGGAGAGCACGAGACGCAGGCAGATTTCCCATTCTTGCATTGGTAAAAATCCCTTCTATGTCTTGCAATTTGATGAAATCCACAGTCTGAAAGAGTTATCCCCAGCTGTGCAGAACTCTGTGGATAAAATTGTGCAAAATCCCAAAATACCTTTATCCACATAGTTTTACACAATGTGGACAATTTTTCCGAACACCTTTCCATTTTCTGTGGATAATGTGGATAAATCAGTTGATAACCCCATATATTGAATAAAAAAAGCTTTCATTTCTATATTTCGTATCATCAAGAAGTGCTGTTATCCACAGCTTGACGGGAAAATACAAGCATATCTTTTCATCACAGCCCCCGATTTCTGCACATCATCCACAGGGAGCCGTCACATCCGCTCCTGCACGCTCCAAGCGGAATATGGGTGTGCGATCAAGGCGGCGTTATAGTAACGCCGCTCACCGGTCACCTCATCGCCGACCCATTCCGGCAGGGCAAATTCCTCCGCCTCCGCCGTCAGCTCAATCTCCGCGACCCGAAGGCCCTCGTTTGCCCCGTGAAAGATATCCACCTCCCACCGCTTCCCGCAGAACATCTCCACATAACGCGTCTTTTCGACGAGGGGCGTGTCACAGAGCGCAAGCAGCTCCCGCGCCTCCTCTGCAGGGATCTCATACTCATACTCAGAACGTGTTGCACCGCACGTCTCTCCCTTGATCGTCAGGAATCCCTGTATACCTGCGATTCGGATTCGTACAGTTCGCCTCGGATCGCGCGAGAGATAGCCCTGCGCCATCTCGATCCCGACACCCGTCGGACGGAAATGCTCCTTTACCTTGAATTTTCGCTCGATTTCCACACCCATAAGGCCCCAGACCTCCTAGATTCTATGGAAGAATACCTTGCATATTCCGTACGTTTGCTATATATTATGTGATACTGAACGGATGCGTTTTATTCTATCAGTGCTGGCCCCGGAACGCAAGGATCATCCGCTGAATACACATCCGGCGTAGGGAATTAATATCGGGGAGGAAAGGATCGAGCCCGCTTTGACAACATTACCACCCAAGAGACGATCAACAAAGAAAAAACGAATCTGGCCGTACGTCCTGCTTGGCGTTATCTTCATCTTCGTCCTCGCGGCAGCTGCCGGCGCATTCTTTGCCCAGAGCAGCCTGCTGAGCCGCCCCGATCGGGGGCACAAGGAGGAGCTGCTGACTGCGACGGACAAGGCGACGATCATGATCATGGGCGTCGACGAGCGCGAGGGCGATGTGGGACGCAGCGATACGCTCATGGTCGCCACCATCGACCCCATAAAGAACGAGGCCTCGCTCCTCTCCATTCCGCGCGACACACGCGTCGCGATTCCCAGGAACGGCTACGACAAGATCAACGCCGCCTACGCCTACGGCGGAGAGAAGCTGACACAGCGCACCGTCGAGGACTTCCTCGGGGTTCGCATCGACCACTACGTCATCATCAACACCCACGCATTCCAAAAGATCGTCGATGCCATCGGCGGCATCGACATCAACGTCGAAAAGCGTATGTATTACGAGGATCCGTGGGACGATGACGGCGGCCTCATCATCGACCTGCGCCCGGGGATGCAGCACATGGACGGCGTTACGGCCATGTCTTACGTGCGCTATCGGGATGAAGAGGGGGACATTGGCCGCATCGCCCGGCAGCAGCGCTTCATGCGCGCGGTGATGGAAAAGGTGACGTCCCCCGCCATTGTCACCAGGCTGCCCGCCGTGATCCGGGAATGTATGGGGGCGGTGGAGACGGATCTTTCCTTCCGCCAGATACTGGAATTGGCCGGGTCCATCAAGGAGGCCCAGGGAAACGGTCTGCGGGCGGAAATGCTCCCCGGCCGGCCCCTCTATATTGATGAGGTGAGTTACTGGGTACCGGATCTCACGGAAACACGCACCCGGCTCGCTTCCACCTTGGGAATTACCATGAGTCAGAAAGCGCGAGCGGAAATGGAACGGGAACAGCGGGAATACGAGGCCTCTATTCCCAGTACCGCCCGGGAAGTACCGCCGGGCGACACTTCTTTAGGACGGCCTGACCGCCGGAGTGGGGGGGCGTCGGCGTCATCCGCTGCGGGACGGACTTCGCCGTCGGGAACGGGCACGCTCCGGGGCAGTGGTGCGGCTTCGTCCCGCAGTGCTGAAGATACGGCGGGGACGGAGCGATCGGAAAGCGAAGATAATTCCTCGGGGAATTCTTCGGCGGTTCGTCCCAGCTGGGCGAATCCGGAGGGAAGTGGGCCTCGGCCCGGAACCGATCTTTCCCGGACGCCCCCCGGTGACAGCGATGATGAGGCGTCGGCTGGGCCGATCACGCCGGAAGCACCGGCCCGTCCTGTCGCGCCATCGGCACCGGCAGCGCCCAGTATGACCAACAGCGGCAAAGGCCGCTGAGAAAAACGAAGAGATATTTTTTAAGACATCGCCGAAGAGGGGAGCCTTTCTCCGATTCAGCGATGTCTTTTTTGTGTGCCTTCATCCATTGCCAGAAATACAATTTAGAAATATAATGCTTTCATTTGGTTTGTTTTTTACATCTTTTAAAAGTTTTTTGTTGACAAGAAAAAGGAAGAATGATATTGTATCCATCAACATCATTGTAACTGTTTCCATGTTTCTTGAATGAGCAAGGGAGATATGTCCTCTCGGAGAGAAACAATGTAATTTTACAAAAGCATGATGGAGAGGGCCCCGCCGCGGAATTCGTTTACCGGAAAGCTGGGGACGCGTATCTTTGCCATGAGAAAAAAGAAAGAAGGAGTATATCATGAGCGGACTTATGTTAATGGGAATTGCCATCGCCGTCTGTTTGGCAGCTTATTTCGGCTACGGTCGCTGGTTGGTTCGTACTTGGGGGATCGATGAAAATGCCCGAACCCCGGCGGTGCGCTATGAGGATGGACAG
>ERZ773043.338-NODE-338-length-27339-cov-7.927320_pt1 | contig 27339 bp, 22 predicted proteins | sample MGYA00580636_ERZ773043 | MGnify/ENA primary metagenome ERZ773043 (study PRJEB29015, sample SAMEA2737992) | human oral metagenome | biome: human oral; feature: human-associated habitat; material: dental | place: China | collected 2065 ...
ATTAAAAAGGGAAGGAAAAGGGATATGAATATAAATAAATTTACACAAAAATCAATTGAGGCAGTTAAAAACACTGAAAAATCAGCATATGAGTATGGAAACCAACAGGTTGAACAGATACATTTGTTATATGCACTTTTAACACTTGATGATTCTCTTATACTGAACCTTATACAGAAAATGGGAGTTTCCAAGGAGATGCTTATAAATGAAACTTTGAGTAAACTTACAACTTTGCCTAAGGTTTCAGGCGGACAGCTCTATATAAGTGAGGGATTAAATAAAGTACTCATTTCTGCAGAAGATGAGGCAAAAGCTATGGGAGATGAATATGTTTCAGTTGAGCATATATTTCTTGCCATGCTTAAGCATGCTGATAGTTCAGTAAAGGAAATTTTTAAAAGCTATGGTATAAATAGAAACAGATTTTTAAAGGTACTGTCAGAGGTAAGAGGAAACCAAAAGGTAACTTCCGATAATCCTGAAGCAACTTATGATACACTTAGTAAGTACGGTTATGATCTTGTTGAAAGGGCAAGGGAGCAAAAACTTGATCCTGTAATAGGCAGAGATAATGAGATAAGAAATGTAATAAGGATATTAAGCAGAAAAACCAAAAACAACCCTGTGCTTATAGGTGAGCCGGGTGTAGGAAAAACGGCAGTAGTAGAAGGACTTGCACAAAGAATAGTAAGAGGAGATGTCCCTGAGGGGCTTAAAGATAAAAGACTTTTTGCACTTGATATGGGAGCACTTCTTGCAGGTGCAAAATACAGAGGTGAATTTGAGGAAAGACTTAAGGCTGTGCTTGATGAAGTTAAAGGAAGCCACGGCGAGATAATACTTTTTGTAGATGAACTTCATACAATAGTTGGAGCAGGTAAAAGCGAGGGCAGTATGGATGCGGGAAATATGCTTAAACCGATGCTTGCAAGAGGTGAGCTTCATTGTATAGGTGCGACTACACTTGATGAATATAGGAAATATATAGAAAAAGATCCTGCACTTGAAAGACGTTTTCAACCGGTGCTTGTAGATGAACCCAGTGTTGAAGATACCATATCAATACTTAGAGGACTTAAGGAAAGGTATGAAAATTATCACTCGGTAAAAATAACAGACTTAGCGCTTGTAAGTGCTGCAATACTTTCAGACAGATATATAAGCGACAGATTTTTGCCTGATAAGGCGATAGATCTTGTTGATGAAGCCTGTGCACTTATAAAGACTGAAATGGATTCAATGCCTGCTGAGGTTGATGAACTTAGAAGAAAGACCATGCAGCTTGAGATAGAGGAGGCTGCACTTAAGAAGGAAGATGACAGTCTTTCACAGGATAGGCTTAAAATTCTTCAAAAAGACCTTGCGGAGCTCAGAGATAAGTATTCTGAGCAGAAATCGAAATGGGAAAATGAAAAAAAGCGTGTTGAAGGACTTGCTTATATAAGGCAGGAGATAGAGGATGTTAATAAGCAGATAAATGAAGCAAAGCAAAAGTATGATCTTGAGACTGCGGCACAACTTCAATACGGAAAACTTCCTGAACTTAAAAAACGCCTTGAAGAAGAGGAAAAGAAAGTTAAAAGTGAAGATTTAAGTTTGGTACATGAGTCGGTTACTGAGGAAGAGATAGCAAAGATTGTATCAAAATGGACCAATATACCTGTATCAAAGTTAAATGAGTCTGAAAAAGAGAAAGCTCTTAACCTTGATAAAGAATTGCATAAAAGAGTTATAGGACAGGATGAAGCGGTTATAAAGGTATGTGAGGCGATACAGAGATCAAAGGCTGGTATAAAGGATCCCGGCAAACCCATAGGCTCATTTCTGTTTTTAGGACCTACAGGAGTTGGAAAGACTGAGCTTGCAAAATCACTTGCTGCACAGCTGTTTGATGATGAGTCAAATATGGTGCGTATAGATATGAGTGAATATATGGAGAAATTTTCAGTAAGCAGGCTTATAGGTGCACCTCCCGGATATGTGGGTTATGATGAAGGCGGACAACTTACCGAGGCGGTAAGAAGAAAACCCTATTCTGTAATACTGTTTGATGAGGTTGAAAAAGCACACCCTGATGTATTTAATGTACTTTTGCAGGTGCTTGACGATGGAAGGGTAACTGATTCACTTGGAAAGACAGTTGATTTCAAAAATACTATAATAATAATGACTTCGAATATAGGCTCAAGCTATCTTCTTGAAGGAATAGATAATGAGGGGAATATAAAATCTGAGGCACAGAAGGCTGTAAATGAAGAATTGAAGGCACATTTCAGGCCGGAATTTTTAAACAGGCTTGATGAGATAATATTATTTAAACCGCTTACAAGAAAGGATATAGGAAGTATTATAAATCTTCTTATAGATGAGATAAATAAAAGGCTTTCAGATAAGGAGCTTTTAATTGAACTTACACAAAAAGCAAAGGATTTTGTGGCACAAAGGGCATATGATCCGCTTTATGGTGCAAGACCGCTTAAAAGATATTTACAAAAGCATGTTGAAACAAAAGCGGCAAAGCTTATACTTTCAGGTGGACTACATACCAGAGATACTATTATGATTGATGTAGATGAAACCGGAGAGGATCTAAAGGCTTATATAAAAGGTAATATATTAAAAAAGCAATAATTTAACAAATAATATTATAAGATGAAGTATAATAAAGTTTGTATCAACCTCCGGACTGATGTAATATAGATATATTCAGTCCGGAGGTTATTTTACTTTTTAAAATTATTATCAGGGTATATATGTATTTTATTTATTACATTTTATGATGCATGGAATTCTTGGCAGTATACTGCTTTATAAGATAATTATATTTTTATTATTTCAGATTTTACCCCAATATAAGCGGTTTTAGAGGTATTGTTTAAGGTAGCCAAAAGTAACAAATAATGATATACTATCAGTGCCGAAGGATTACGGGATATAGGACAAGAGATGATAATATAGGATAATATATGGCAAATTATGCCCGAATAAAGAAAGGCATAGTAAGCCGGTATATCAGGAGGGGTATGATTTTATTATTTGAATTTGAATCTCTGGTTGATGTATGGAAACTTATAATAGGAAATATAATTATTATAAATATAATGCTTTCAATAATGATTGTATTTTTTCAAAGGCGAGATCCTAAAACTGTCTGGACATGGCTTCTTGTGCTTTATTTTATCCCTGTATTTGGAATATTTATATACTTTATACTGGGGCAGGATTATAGAAAGTCAAAGATGTTTAAAGTAAAAGAAATGGAAGATACGCTGCATTATTCAGTTGCCAGGCAGGAGAGATTTTTTGCTGAAAGAACAAAGGGTATGGAAAGCCTATATATATATAATTATATAAAGCTTATAAGATATAACCTGAATTCGGGTGCCTCGATGTTTACGGTTTACAATAAAATCGCTATATTTAATAATGGCAGAGATAAGTTTAAAAATCTTATATCCGATATAAGGAGTGCAAAAAGATACATACATATTGAGTATTATATAATAAAAAATGATTATTTATTTGATGCTCTTTCAAAGGAGCTTATATTAAAAGCCAGACAAGGTGTTGAGGTCAGAATACTTGGTGATGGTATGGGAGTCAGATTTATGCCTAAATATAAATGGGAGCAGCTTAAATCCGAGGGAATAAAGGTAGGGATTTTTTTTCCGGCAATGCTTGGCTGGATTAATCCCAGAATGAATTACAGAAATCACAGAAAAATAGTGGTAATTGATGATTATATAGGATATATAGGCGGTTTTAATATAGGCAAAGAGTATATAGGGGCTGATCCGAGATTCGGAAACTGGCGGGATACACATTTAAGGCTTACAGGAGAGAGTGTTCTTAGTCTTGAAGTGCGGTTTGCACTTGACTGGAACTATTCTGTAAAGGAAAACTTATTTGCAGATCCTAAATATAATATAAATGACATGTATGATGAATTTATAAATAATTTAAAAAAACGCAGTCATGAAATATGCTGTGTACAGATAATAGCAAGTGGTCCCGATTCCTCAACAAAGCAGGTTAGGAATAATTTTATAGAACTGTTTGGTGGAGCAAAACATCATATATATATACAAACACCTTATTTTATACCTGATGAGGCGGTTTTAAGTGCTCTTATAGTCGCAGTAAGGTCAGGAATTGATGTAAGGATTATGATACCGTGTAAGCCTGACCATCCATTTGTATACTGGGCAACTTTAAGTTGGGCAGGTACTCTTTTATATGAGGGTGCAAAGGTTTATACTTATGAAAACGGGTTTCTTCATGCAAAGACGGTTATGGTTGATTCAAAATGTGCATGTGTGGGCACTGCAAATATGGATATAAGAAGCTTTGAATTGAATTTTGAGGTAAATGCCACAATATATGATGAGGAAACAACAGAAAAACTTGAAAATGATTTTATAAATGATATTTCACTTTCAAAAGAGCTTACAGTTGAAATATTTGAAAAGAGAGGTTTTATAAGAAGATTTAAAGAACAATTCAGCCGACTTCTAAGTCCTCTGCTATAGAAAATAATGATTAAATCATCACTTATTTGAAACAGCTGTATATGGATGTGTCTAAAATTGTATAGAAATGGTGCAAAATACCTGCCATTTGCATTTGCTAAACACTTAATCAGAGTTTATATAAATATAATTAATAAAAGGTGGATTATGATAAGATTAATCTTAGTGTCTTCAGTTTTAGTGGTTTTTTTTATAATTTCAATACCGGTAATGGTATTTTTATTACTGCTCAGATTTATAAATAAAGGTCTTGCAAGTGATATTGCACAGTTTATTATTTCAGAAGTTGTAAAACTTATACTTGCAGCCACAGGCTCCAGTATATATGTCAGCGGAACACAGAATATACCTAAGGAGGGAACTGTACTTTTTGTAAGCAATCACAGGAGCTATTTTGATATAGCTATGGCATATGCATATACCCATAAAAGACTGGGCTTTATAGCAAAGGCTGAGCTGGGGAATATACCTCTTTTAAGAGAATGGATGTTTTTATTGAGATGCCGTTTTTTAGATAGGACTGATATGAAAAAAAGTGTAAAAACTATACTGGCAGGTATAAAAAACATAAAAACCGGAACATCAGTCTGGATTTGCCCTGAAGGAACAAGAGTCAGGGGTGAAACGGAATTTGATATGGATGAATTCAAAGAAGGGGCATTTAAGATAGCAGAAAAGGGAGGTTGCCCTATAGTTCCTGTTGCCATAAAGGGTACTGCCGATATTTTTGAAAAACATATTCCGTTTGTACATCCCTCAAGTGTAATGATGGAATATGGAGAACCTATTTATATAGATGAACTTGATAAAGAGGTGCAAAAAAAATTGGGTAATTATACAAGAGCTAAAATTGCAGGAATGCTAAGCACTATGGAAAACCGGGACTTTATTATATAAAAAGTTTCAAATTAGATTTATTTTTAATATATTACAAAACATTTAAGAAGATATATGAATTTACAGGAAATCAGAAAATCAGTTGATGATGTAGATAATGAGATCGTGAGGCTTTATAAAAAAAGGATGAGTCTTTGTGATGAAATAGGCGAATACAAAAAGAAAAACAATATGCCTATATATGACCCGGTTAGGGAAAAAGAGAAATTGAAGATTTTATGCAGTCTCGCTGATGATAATTCAGACAGGCAGGAAATAGAGGAACTTTTTTCTCATATTATGCTTATGTCCAGAAAAAGACAGGCTTTTATATTTGGAGAAGATTAAGGTGTTTAATTAATTATCCTGTTCTAAATTATGATTTTATCAGCATTTATAGCAGGATACAGTCCAGTTAATTAGCGAATATTATACTACTTTATAATACGAGGGGAATATGGCAATTAAAAGATTTGCTGCAATAGATGTAGGTTCATTTGAACTTGAACTCGGTATTTATGAGATAGGCAAAACCATAGGTATAAGGCGTATTGATTATATAAGACATATAATAGCACTTGGAAAAGATACATATAATACAGGCAAAATAAATTATGATCTTATAGAAGAGATGTGTACGGTTTTAAGAGATTTTGCCTTTATAATGTCAGGTTATCAGGTAGATGCTTATAGAGCATATGCCACTTCAGCCATGAGAGAGGCAAAAAACCGCAGGATAATACTTGACAGAATTAAAGTACGCACCGGACTTGACGTAAAAATTATATCAAATTCCGAGCAAAGACTTATAAATTATAAGGCGGTGGCTTCATTTGAGGATAATTTTAATGCTTCAATAGAACATGGTGCCGTGATTGCGGATCTTGGTTTCGGAAGTGTGCAGCTTACATTATTTAATAAATCCGAGATGATAAATTCACAAAATTTTCCGTTCGGGGCACTGAGGATACATGAGATGACTGCTGCAAGCAGTGCAGGCAGAGATAAACTTATTGAAAATATATCTAAGATGGTTGATTATGATCTTGAGATATACAGGAAGCTTTTTGTAAAAAACAAGGATATAAAAACCTGCATATGTATAGGTGATCCTATACTTTATCTTTTTAGAAAGGCTGGACTTTATAATAATAAAATTATAAAGCGTGATAATTTTATTGAATTTTATGAAAATGTAATAAAACTTGAAGCTGATGAGATTGAAGAAAAATTTGAAATAAATCATAGGTTTTCAAGTATAATACTGCCGAGTATTATAATTTACAGGCGTATAATAGAAAAGCTTGATATATCTGATATATGGTTGCCCGGAATACAGCTTATAGACGGAATAGCAGCCGAATATACAAAGGATTCCAGAATAATCAAGACAATGCATGATTTTTCAGGCGATATAATTGCAATTTCAAGAAATATAGCAAAACGCTATAAGGCGGACGGCAATGACAGCGAATGTCTTGAGGTTAATGCAGTCGGTATATTTGATGCTATGAAAAAAATACACGGATTAAATGATAGAGACAGGCTGCTGCTCAGACTTTCATGTATACTTCATAATGTAGGCAGGTTTATAAGTATAAAGAATGCACCCGCTGCCACAAAAAATATAATTGAAAGCACTGAAATTATAGGGATATCGCATGATGAAAGACTTCTTATTGCGGAGGTTGCGGCAGGCAGTATAGAAAGTCTTAATTACAGGGATGTAAAGGCTGCCAAGCTTATGGGAATACTTAAACTTGCCCAGTCCTTAAGCAGAACCTATAAAGAACAGGTAAAGGATTATAAGTTTAAAGTTGAAGCTGAAAAGCTTGTTATATCTACGGCATTTTCAGATGATATGATATTTGAAATTCTTGCATTTGAGGCGAATAAGGTGTATTTTGAAGAGATATGCGGCATACAGGCGATACTTAAAAGAAAAAGGATATATTGATAAGTTTGTTTTTTACCTGAAATTTCAGACGCATTTAAAAGAAAAGGATATTTATAAGACTATCATAAAACAGACAAAAAACAGGGATTATACAAATGGCTGAGAAAAAATCATATAAGAAGACTGAAAATAAATCAGATAATAAATCAGTAAATTATGTAAACAGGGAACTTTCATGGCTTGAATTTAATAAAAGAGTGCTTGGAGAGGCAAGAGATAAAGAGATAAAGCTTTTTGAAAGACTTAAATTTCTTGCTATAACCGCTTCAAATCTGGATGAATTCTATATGGTAAGGGTTGCATCATTAAAGGATATGCTGCATGCGGGTTATATGAAGCCTGATATATCAGGCATGACTCCTGAAAAACAGCTTTCAAGCATAGCAGATGCAACTCATGAATTTGTTGATATGCAGTATTCTACCTATAAGCGTTCACTTCTTCCGAGGCTTGAAAAGGCAGGTCTTAGGATAATTGAAAATTATGAGGAGCTTGATGAAAATGAAGCTCAGTTTATAGACAAGTATTTTGCAGACAATGTTTATCCGGTGCTTACTCCTATGGCGGTAGATTCTTCAAGACCCTTTCCGCTTATAAGAAATAAGACACTGAATATCGCAGCTCTTGTAAAAAGGAGGGAGGATGTAAAGCCTTTTGTAGGATTTGCAAATATTGACAAGGCACAGAAAGAGAATGTAAATAGAGAAAATTATTCTGATGAAAGGGATAATAAAAAAAATCAAAGTAAAAAAAATTCACACAATGTAAATTATAAAGGGTATGCAGGAGACGGTCTTGACTTTGCGGTGGTTCAGGTACCCGGAGTACTTCCCAGAGTGGTTGAGATACCTGAAAAATATGCTGCAAAAAAGCCGGGTATAAAAAAGACTATAATTCTGCTTGAAGAGATTATTGAAAAAAACTTAGATAATTTATTCTTAAATTACAATATAATATCAGCGCATCCTTTCAGGATAATGAGAAATGCGGAGTTTGAGCTTGATGAAGAAGATGCAGCAGATCTTCTTGAAGAAATAAAAAAACAGCTTAAAAAACGTCAGTGGGGTGAAGCTATAAGGCTTGAAGCAGAAGAGGGTATGGATAAAAGGCTGCTTAAAATACTTAAAGATGAGCTTGACATTGACAATGAAGATCTTTTTAAAATAAACGGTCCACTGGATCTTACAGTACTTATGAAGGTCTATGCACTTTGCGGCTTTGAAAAATATAAACTTGAAGCTTTTACACCGAGAGCAAATCCAAGATTTGAAAATGATGACAATATATTTGAAAATATAAAAAAAGGAGATGTACTTTTAAGCCATCCCTATCAGAGTTTTGAACCGGTTATAGATTTTGTCAAGGAGGCGGCAAAGGATCCTAAAGTGCTTGCTATAAAACAGACCTTGTACAGAGTAAGCGGCAATTCTCCTATTATTGCAGCACTTGCCAAGGCTGCAGATAACGGAAAACAAGTTACGGTGCTTGTTGAGCTCAAGGCAAGATTTGATGAGGAAAATAATATACTCTGGGCAAAGAAGCTTGAGCAGGCAGGATGTCATGTTATATACGGACTTGTAGGATTAAAGACTCACTCTAAGATAACTCTTGTTCTCAGAAAAGAGGATGAGGGCATTATGAGGTATGTTCATCTTGGTACAGGCAACTATAATGATACAACTGCAAAAATATATACTGATTTAGGTATGTTTACATGTCGCAGTGATTATGGAGAGGATGCAAATGCGGTTTTTAATATGCTTAGCGGATATTCTGAGCCTCTTTCATGGAATAAACTTATAGTTGCACCGCTTTGGATGAAGGATAAATTTCTGCATAAGATAAAGCTTGCGGAAAGCGTAGCAAGAAAGGGGAATAATGCCTGTATAATTGCAAAGATGAATTCGTTGTCTGACAAGGATATAATAAAGGCACTATATGCCGCTTCATGTGCAGGAGTCAGGATTGAACTTATAGTAAGAGGAATATGTTGTTTAAGGGCAGGAATTGAAGGTCTCAGCAGTAATATAGGAGTTCACTCCATAGTGGGAAATTTTTTGGAGCATGCAAGAATATTTTATTTTAATCTTGATACAGAGGAAGAATATTATCTTGGAAGTGCCGACTGGATGACAAGAAATCTTGAAAAAAGGATTGAGATAGTCTTTCCGGTTGTTGATGAAGAACTCAAATTAAAGCTTAAGCATTATTTAAAAACCGAGCTTGAAGACAATGTAAAAGCATATATCTACATGCCTGACGGTTCATATGAAAAGCAGGATTTAAGAGGTAAAGTAAGGGTTAATTCACAGCAGATATTTATAAATGAGAGTATTGAAGAAGAAATTCGTGTTAAGAAACATAGAGACGGTATGAAGGATGAGAGGATGTTTACACCGCTTGAGGGCGGAGCACAGTAAATTATCCCATAACGGGAGGAGAGCCGGCAGATTCGGTCTGCCGGCTCGAGTATTATGAAAAAAATCTTGTAAGCTATTTCAGACAAGATAACCGGAAGTTGAGATTTTTATCTCCTCCGTATCTCTCATCTATGCCTGATATTATATATGTCATAAATGACAGGAGTTTGTTCATTGTGTAAAAGAACTTTTAACTGATTGTAAACAAAATATGAACAGCCTCACTTCCTCAGGCAAGTCGCTATAAGCAGGTTTGCCTACATAATGTCGACTGCCGAAAGGGTGGTTTATTCTTTTATCTTATAGCCTGCCTTACGAAGTACCTGCTCAACAGTTTCAGCATCGGTAATATTGGCAAGATCGCTTGTACTGTAATTTTCACCATAGATAAGTTTTGCTATCTGTACCTTATCGATTTTTGAAAGATCAAGTATATTAAAGTCTATCTCAGTATTTTCAATCACCGTACTGTTGTCATATGAGATATCTACAGATACTCCTTTTATAGACTTGTAAGTACTTATATACGGTTCATATAATTGTTCGGCTTTACTCTTTGCATTTACATGAAGTGCTGAAAATGATGTTGATTTACGTATATATATATTTGTAATTTCTTTACCTACTGAAGTGAGAGTAACCTCATGGTATATGCCAAGCCCCGGGTTTCCTGAATAAAGCTTTTTTGTTTTGCGGGTGGTATCTTTATAGCTGTCATACGGATTTGTGCATGCACCTGATGAATCAAAATAGTAGGTAACTCCATGGTTGACATCATCCGGTTTTAATACCGTAGTGCACATACTGCCGTCTTTTTCAAGGTAATACCATGTTGAACCGTCAAGCAGCCAGCCGGTTTTCATATAGCCTTCAGAATCAAGATAATACCATAAATCCTTATCCTTAATCCATGAACTTTTTAAACTGCTGCCGTTATCATTGCGATACCACCAGCCTCTGCCGTCGCTTTGCCATGAACCGGCTTGCGCCGTAAAAACAAAGCATGATAAGGCTGCTGTCAGTGTTGATATAAAGAATAGTTTTTTATGCATATAACCTCCTTATAAATACTATCAGGATTAAGCTCCTGCCTATTTAAAGTATATTTTATTTTTAGTGAAAAATATCTTTTACTTCTATAATTATAAGCAAAATTTTTAAAAAGAACAATAGTTTAAATAAAAATATTTAAACTGAAAGAACTGTATTACAGCATATATTGACTTAAAACCTATTGCAGATTTTTATTCTAGATTTTACGGATTGCTTACGTTTTTACTATAACTTATTTACATTTTACATATAGTTATTGAATATATTTATACATAAGGTTATAATCTGTCAGAGAGATCCGGTATTGGTATCTGTGTGTTGAAACAGCCTGCATTATCACTGAATGGAGGGATTGGTTTGGCTTGCAGGACTCGGGAGGGTTGATAATATTATCAGTTATAATAGCCGCCTTTTCCGGATTTAAGACAAAAAATAAGCACTGTTTGTGCATAACCAAGGAGGATTAAATGATAAAGAAAAAATTAGTATGTATGGCAGCTGTATCGGCATTTGTACTTTTAACGGCAATGTCAAGTTTTGCAGCTGTAAAAATTAAAAAGACTTTACCTAATGGCTGGAAGAGAGATGACCGTGGATGGTGGTTTGTAAATAATGATGGAAGTTATACTAAGAACGGTTGGCAGTGGATAGGAAAGAGATGCTATTATTTTGATGATGCAGGGTATATGTATGAAAACAATACAACACCTGATGGATATACAGTTAATGAAAACGGTGCATGGACTGTTGACGGAGTTGTTCAGATAAGAGAAGATGCCAAGGCGGATGAGAAATATTTTAATACAAAGGTTACCGAAAAGTTTGGTGAGCTTACATGTATAACTCCTACAAAGATAAAAGACAGGGGGGACTACTATGAGGTTGATGCGATAGTTTCAAAGGGTATACCTGCAGCTGACGGAAGTACTGAGCAGTTCTCCACCGTAGTAAGGGTAAAGAAAGACGTTATAGTTCACATGATGGATGGTGATAAAAAGACTGATCTTGAACTTCTTTACTACATGCTTAACAGAAAGTATACAAATTGGAGAATGTTTGCACCCGGTACACCGAATGTTGTTTTAAATGAAGAGGGATATATCACAGAGTTTTACGATGTTGTAGGACGCTGATATAAATTAGATTAATTTAATTAAAGCCGGTTTTAGGTACATAAATTAAGGGGCTGTGAGAAAAAGGGTTAAAAATCCCTGTTCTCACAGCCTCTTTTTAAAATGAGTTGTTACTCGAAACTTCTTGACTGAAACTGAAATCCATGCTAATATACCAGTGGTATATACCACTGGTATATTAATTCGGAGGTATTTAATGAAAATATCAGAAACACAACAAAAAATATTGACGGTCGGAAAACGTGAGTTTTTAGACAAAGGCTTTAAGGATGCCTCTCTTAGAAAAATTGTAGCTGAAGCGGGTTTTACAAAAGGAGCTTTTTATGGATATTATCCGGATAAGGCTGCTTTGTTTGAAGCACTTGTTTCCGATGCGGCAGACGGCTTAACGGAGCAGTTTAAATCTGCACAGGATGCACATTTTGATTTGATTTCTGAAAATGAGACTGCTAAGAGCAGGGAGTTGTCTACAAAATATCTTTTGTACTTTGTGAATTATATTTATGATTATTTTGAAGAATTTAAACTTATCATTTGTTGTTCTGAAGGCACAAAATACTCAGATTATATTCATGAACTTGTAGAGCTTGATGTATCCAGGACAGAGAAATATTACACTTTACTTAAAGACAAAGGTAAGATAGCAGGAAGTGTCAGCCATGAGCTTCATCACATGATTACAAGTGCATATTTTACGGCTGTATTTGAAACTGTTGTTCATGATATGACCAGAGAACAGGCAATAGAATATATTAAGGAATTGGCAATTTTTTTTAATTCCGGTTGGGATGGACTTTTAAAGCTTATATAACCAGGAGGCTGAATGAAAAATACGCAAAAAAACACATTGGATCGCTTAATTGAGTTTGCACACCCCTGCAAAGCTCTGCTTACCAGTTCGGTTGTTTTTGCCGTACTCGGCGCAGGTTTCGGAATAGTTCCCTATATAGCTGTTTCACGAATAATTATTCAGATATGTGCCGGCGATTATAATTTGAAGTCAATTAGTTTTATGGCATTTATTGCACTTTCGGGGTATCTTTTACAGTTATGGTTATCGACTGTTTCGACAATACGCTCCCATAGAGCCGCATTCACTATATTAAAAAATATTCGCAGGGCACTTACAAAAAAACTATCAAAAGTGCCTATGGGGTTTGTTTTAGATACACCTTCAGGGAAATTTAAAACCATGATAGTTGATACGGTTGAAAAATTGGAGCTACCCCTTGCTCATATGATACCCGAATTGACGGCAAATATTATGATTCCTGTATTAACATTGATTTACTTTATATTTCTTGATTGGAGACTGGCACTTATCTCTCTTGCAACCTTTCCTATAGGAATGCTATGTTATATGGGTATGATGAAAGATTATGAAAATCGTTATGCAAGAGTTCTTGCTGCTGCTAAAGCTATGGATGCAGCTACTGTTGAATATATAGGGGGCATAGAGGTAGTCAAAGCTTTTAATCAAAGCAGTGCTTCTTACCGGAAATATGCGGAAACGGTGAAAGAAAATGAAAACTCTAAGGCGGAATGGCTCAAAAAAACAAATCCGTATTATGCGGCAGGTATTACTGTAGCACCTTCCAGTTTGATTGGCGTTCTTCCTGCCGGCAGTTTATTTTATATAAACCGGAGTATAGATGCGGGCAGTTTTATATCTTGTATTATTCTGTCATTAGGGCTTATCGCTCCTCTAATTCAGGCACTGCGATATACAGATAGTTTTGCTATGGTGGATGCTACTGTTAAAGAAATAGGAAATCTGTTAGATACTCAGGAACTGAAAAGACCTGTACAACCGGTGAAGCTTGAGGGCGAAAAAATAGAATTTTCAAATGTATGCTTTTCTTATAAAGATACGGAGGTCTTGCATAACATCTCATTTATAGCCGATGCAAATGAGATGACGGCTTTTGTAGGACCCTCAGGTTCGGGAAAATCCACTGTCGCACGACTGATTGCATCATTTTGGGAAGCGGGAAGCGGAGTTGTAAGTATAGGAGGCATTGATGTAAAAAATATACCTCTTTCACAGATTATGGAACATGTTGCATATGTTTCACAGGATAATTACCTGTTTAATCTTTCCATAAGGGAAAATATAAGACTGGGAAAGCCGGATGCCGCAGATGAGGAGATAAGAGATGCAGCAAAAAAAGCGGCTTGTCATGACTTTATTACATTACTTCCGGACGGTTATGACACGATTGTCGGGGGCAGTACAAGTAATCTTTCAGGAGGAGAAAAACAACGTATCGCTATTGCGAGAGCTATATTAAAAAACAGCCCGGTAGTTATTTTAGATGAAGCGACGGCATTTACAGATCCTGAAAATGAGGTTGTCATACAGCGTTCAATAAGTAAACTGGTCGAAGGAAAAACTCTTATTGTAATAGCGCATCGTCTTTCTACAATTACAGCGGCTGATAAGATTATAGTGATGAATAAGGGCTCTATAGAAGCGGAAGGTACTCATACTGAACTGCTTGGAAGCTGCCTTCTGTACAGAGAGCTTTGGAATGCTCATATCAGTGCCCTTGATACTAAGGAGGTGTCGGCATGATTCATATGTTCAAACGACTTTTGGATTTTTCAGGAACAGAAAGAAAAAGGCTGATTTTATCATTTGTTTTTCATATGTGTAACTCTGTATTTGAAATGCTTCCTATAATGGCGGTGCTTTCGGTTCTGACCGGGATACTTTCATCACTCTCAGGCAGTGCAATGCCGGTCAAAACTGTTTGGGTATCTTTCGGTACTATGCTTTTAAGTATCTTAGGGCGTATTCTATTTATAAATCTTTCTTCTGTGACAGGAGCTTTAGGAAGCTTTTCCATGTGTTCAAAATGGCGTATGGAGCTGGGAGAAAAATTAAAACGTGTACCTATGGGATATTTTAGTGAACATAGGCTCGGTGATATTACAGCCGCAGTTACTACAACACTGGGAGATCTTGAAACCAGTGCCGTTACTGTGATGGAAGCTGTGGCAGGCGGATTTATCCATGCCGCAGTGATAGGTATATGGCTTCTGTTTTATGAATGGAAAATCGGTATTTTAATGTTTATAGGACTGCTTTTTTCTCTTTTTATATATGCAAAAACGCAGAAAGCGGGAGTGAAATATTCTATGCGCAGGCAAGCGGCACAGGCAGGGCTTGTAGCAGGCATTTTAGAATATATACAGGGAATGGCTGTAGTCAAGGCGTTTGGACTTGCAGAACGCTCAGATAAATCTATGGATGCCGCTATCAATGAAAGTGCAGAGGCAAACATTGTATTGGAGAAAGTTTTTTCATGTTTAGCTGCCGTATTTCAGATGGTATTTAAATTTGCCAGATTTGCAATCCTTATTGCAGCCCCCTATCTGCTGCTGCAAGGTGAGATGTCTCCTGAAAAATGTCTGCTGCTTATAGTTGCAAGCTTTATGATATATACAACGGTTGAACTTGCAGGAAGCACTGCCGCTGTTGCAAGAGTTGTAGATGCTTCATTAGACAGGCTTGAGGCTGTTTCAAAAATACCTATGCTTGATGAATACGGAACGGATATTACACCGGATAGCTGTGATATTACCGTTTCAAATATTTCTTTTGCATATAATGAAAAGGAAGTCATACATAATGTCAGTTTTTTTGTTCCGCATGGGACCAGCTGTGCAATTGTAGGACCTTCAGGTTCGGGCAAAACAACTCTTTGCAGTTTGATTGCACGTTTCTGGGATGTACGTGAGGGTGAAATTCTTTTAGGAGGTATCAATGTAAAAGATTATACTTGCGACAGTCTTCTTAAGAATTTCTCAATTGTATTTCAAAAGGTTTACCTGTTTGAAGATACAATTGAAAATAATATAATCTTCGGAAAACCGAAGGCTACAAAGGAAGAGATGATTTCAGCAGCTAAAAAGGCATGCTGTCATGAATTTATATCTGCACTTCCTGACGGATATAAAACAAGGATTGGAGAGGGCGGTTCAACTCTTTCAGGAGGAGAGAAACAGCGTATATCTATAGCACGGGCGATTTTAAAAGATGCCCCCGTTGTAATTTTAGATGAAGCCACGGCAAGCGTTGATCCTGAAAATGAGTGGGAATTACAGAAGGCTATTGCGGAGCTTACGAAGAATAAAACTCTGCTGATGATCGCTCATAGGCTGAATACGGTACGAGGTGCGGATCAAATCCTTGTTCTTGAAGACGGACAGATTGTACAACATGGAAAACATAAGGAACTTATAAGAGAGGAAGGGCTTTATAGACGTTTTGTAGAGATCCGTGAGAAGGCTATCGGATGGGAATTAGGAGGTCGATCATGACATACAGAAAATTTTATTCTGGAAGATTGGATATGCGTATATTAGATAGGATAGATGCAGAGTATGAAAAGAAAAGAAAAATTCTTACTGATGAAATAGATAGAGGAGCATGGACACAAAAACAAAAGAGGAGGCAAAAAAGCAGTATAATCTCCAATATAGCATTATACAGAGGATTTATAGACCTTGGACTTTCAAAAAACGAGGCAAAGGAATTGGTAAAGGAGTATTCATTTTATATTGCTGAAAAGGTACATAAGCTTTTGAAAACATTTTTTTACATTCCCGGATTTTTCAGAGTTTTTCGCTTTTTTATGAAAAAGGGGATGTCAGGTGATGAAATATGGAAAAGTAAAATCCTGTCAAATGACGAAAAGTATTATCGCATTGATGTTCTTAAATGTCTTTGGGCAGATACCTGCAATTTTTTTGAATGCCCGGAACTTTGTGAGATATTCTGTTTATGTGATCATATTGTATTTGGGAATATAGAGGGGGTTGTATTTGAGCGGAGTCAAACTCTGGGAATGAACGGTGAAAAATGCGACTTTTGTTTTAGAAACGATAAATAAACCAAGCCTCAGTATCTTTAAAGGGTATAATTTAATGTATGAATGAATGTGAAAATATACTTGCAGGAGGATATTTATAATGGATATACGTGATAAATTACTTAGTGAAAATCCCTGGAAATTGATGATTAGTCTCAGTTTGCCGGCAATTTTAGGGCAGCTTATAGTAGGCTTATATGCTTTTGTCGATTCAATCTATGTCGGTCAAATGGTGGGAACTGATGCTATGAGTGCGGTTTCGGCAGCCTCTCCGTTTGTACTTATAAACAATGCGATTGCGGTACTGCTGGGAATAGGTTCGGGCTCAGTCCTTTCCAGAGCGATCGGAAAGAAAGCTCAGGATATAATTGATAAGATTATAGGAAATCTTACTTTTTTAGTGATTATGTTATCATCGGCGGTTATGGTTATAGGTATTATATTTGCTCCTGAATTTTTGCGTTTATCAGGTGCGAAGGGAGATATCCTTAACATGGGTGTTTCTTATTTAAGAACGGTATATCTCGGTTCTATATTTGTAAATTTTATGCAGGGTGCAAATATGGTGATACGGGCAGAGGGGCGCATGGGGATCGCAATGGGAATTATGGCAGCAGGTGCTGTTCTCAATATTATATTGGATCCGATATTCATTCTGCTTATGAGATCTCAAGGACCGCAAGCCGTTGCAATAGCAACTGTAATTTCTCAATTTATTCAGGCTTTAGTAACCTTAATATATTTTCTGAAAAAAAGTCCGGTAGTACGTTTTCACGGAATAAAACCTGCAAAGGATTTATTGCCTGAAATCTTTTCTGTGGGCATGAGTGCTATGCTGATGCAGATTATGATGTTGATTCAAATGACGGTTGTATATAATACGGCGGTGCACTTTGGAGGAGAACACCAAATCGCTCTTATGGGAGCTGCTCAGAGAGTTATGCAGCTTGCTTTTGTTCCGATATGGGGGATGAGTCAGGGGATGCAGCCTGCTGTCGGAACAAATTTCGGAGCAAAGGAGTATATGCGTGTTAAAAGGCTTACAAATATATTTATTATAGGTTCTACCTGCCTTGCCGGATTTTTCTTTGCTATAATTGAAATTTTTTCAACACAAATATTGTCAGCATTTATTACCGATTCATCTATTGTAAGGTTAGGTTTATACAACTTTCGGATTATGTACTGCATGTTTCCTACCTACGGGCTTCTTATAATGACGGTTACTTACTTTCAGTCAATCGGTAAAGCGAAGCAGGCGGGGCTGGTAGTTATGTTAAGGCAGCTGTTTCTGGCAGTTCCTTTAGTGCTTATATTGCCTCGCATACTGGGCGGAAACGTCCTTGGAGTATGGCTGGCATTGCCTTTGAATGATATAATTATCATTTTAATTGCAATTGTTTTGCTGATTGGTGAATATAAGCACCTTATAAAGCTGCAGAGGGATATAGGGACGGTAATATAGACGGATAACGAATAAATATAATAAAAAAAGCCGGTTGAGCTGATTTGGATCAGCATATACCGGCATATACACGGATGGTGACATTAACAGGATATTAATTATATCCTGGGTAATGTAAACAAAATTTAGCTTACACCTTAAATAAATCTGCATGAGTTCTCGTTGCAGTGGCTGTCAAGATGAGCTTATCTTTTTCGATGCGGTAGATAAGCAGCCAGTCAGGCTCTATATGACATTCTCTAAAATCTGACATATTTCCTGATAGCTGGTGATCTTTATATTTATGAGGAAGTATTTTGTCATTTGATAATTTATTAAGGGTAGCAGTGAGTTTTGAAATATCTTTGCCACGTTTTTTCATTAGTTTAAGGTCGTGTTTCATTTTATTGGTAAATAAAATTTGATACATCTAATCCTCCAGCATTGCTTGTACAGCGGCTTCAGCTGAATTGTAAGGACCGTGAAGATTTCTGGAAAGGCGAGCATCAATAATTGCCTCCAATATATCCGGATTGGTATGACTTACCATAAATGGTATTCCATTATGTTCAAGTGCCGCATTTAAAAAAATGCGTACAGCTGTTGATGTATCAAGTCCAAGACTTGCAAAAAGAAAATCGGCATTTTTTTTCAAATTATCGTCAATACGAATCTGTAATGTTGCCATAGTACACCTCCATTGCCAATGTAATGATTTATACTTAAATTATAATACAAAATCAATCTATTTGCAATGTATTTGATTGATTATAGAAAAATTCAGACATATAATATTGTCAAAAGTAAAGTTCAGAGGCATCAAGTTCCCCTGATATCAATTTAGTTCTTGCAAGCTTTCTCAGTTTGATCATATCTTTTCCTAAATTGTTAGTGTTATTTTTAACTGCCATAATTTTTTCTGAAATAGCATTATTAGGTTTTACTTTATCACTATATAACATTAAAGTTATTCCTGCTCCTGCAAACTTATACTTTCACCGCTTTCTTTGTCAAATAAATGAATCTTTTCAAGATCAATTGCAAATGTTCCACGTTCACCTGAAACTAAGTTTGTACGTGGGTTTACTCTGGCAGTTATCTGAATATCTTCAAAATCACAGTATAAGAACACCTCGGCACCGAGCAGCTCATAGACTTTTACCTGTGCTTCAATAACACTTGAAGGAGAATTTGAAATAAAAATCTCTGAATCGTGTATATCTTCAGGGCGAACGCCAAGCACTATGGTTTTTTTATCATAGCCTCCTTTTATAAGTCTTTCAGCCTTATCTATCGGGAGATTGAGCTTATATTTTCCGACTGTAAGCTCGACTGTACTTTCATTCACTACATTTACAAGTGCATCCATGAAGTTCATCTGAGGAGAACCTATAAATCCTGCAACAAAGAGATTAGCCGGGTTGTTGTAGAGATTTTTAGGAGTATCGACCTGCTGTACAATACCGTCTTTCATTACAACTATCCTTGTACCCAGAGTCATCGCCTCAGTCTGGTCGTGAGTTACATATATCATAGTGGCTCCAAGTCTTTCATGAAGCTTTGCAATCTCTATTCTCATCTGCACTCTTAATTTTGCATCAAGATTTGACAGAGGCTCATCCATAAGAAAAACCTTAGGGTTGCGGACTATGGCACGTCCCATAGCAACACGCTGACGTTGTCCTCCTGAAAGGGCTTTAGGTTTCCTCTCAAGCATGCTTTCAAGTCCGAGTATTTTTGCCGCATTTCTTACAGCCTTATCAATTTCATCTTTAGAAACTTTTCTTAGCTTAAGTGCGAAAGCCATATTATCATAAACCGTCATATGAGGGTAAAGAGCATAATTTTGAAAAACCATAGCTATATCTCTGTCTTTCGGTTCTACATCATTAACCACTTTACCGTCTATCTCAAGAGTTCCCCCTGTGATATCCTCAAGACCGGCTATCATACGCAGAGTTGTTGATTTGCCGCAGCCTGAAGGTCCTACAAATATTATAAATTCCTTATCAGCTATCTCCAGATTAAAATTATGAACCGCCTTAAAACCGTTCGGGTATTGTTTTTCTATCCCCTTAAGAGATAAACTTGCCATTCTGTCAATCCTCCTTAAAAAATAAAATTGTATTTTTATAGATAAAAAATATTTATATTCACATAACCCCTTTATATAAAAGGTTTATATAATGATTTTGAATATGTTAGAGAAATTTTAAATGAAAGTGAATTAAATACTTTTAATAAAATTTGGCTAAAAGAAGATATTGCTGAATATAAGAATGCTCTTAAAATTTTAACTACTTATTTATATAAATACTATAAAAAGGAAGTTATACTTTTAATTGATGAATATGATACTCCTTTGATTACTGCCTATAAATATGGTTACTATGATGAGGCTCTTCCTTTTTTTAAAGTCTTTTATGGAGAGGCTTTAAAAACTAATCCTTATCTTAAAATGGGTATTATGACTGGTATTATTAGAGTTATTAAAGCTGGTATCTTTTCTGATTTGAATAATCTAAGAGTTTACTCAATTTTAAATAGACAATATTCTGATTTCTTTGGTTTTACACAAAGTGAAGTTGAAAATGCATTAAAATATTTTAGTATTGAAAATGAAATCCCAGAAGTTAAGTCTTGGTATGATGGTTATAAATTTGGTGATTCTGATGTATATAACCCTTGGAGTATTTTAAAATTTTTAAAATCTAAAAAAATTGGTTCTCACTGGATTGATACTTCTGGGAATTTCTTGATTAATCAGATTTTGAAAAATACAGATTCTGAAATTATGGAAACTTTGGAAGCTCTTTTTAATGGAGAAACTGTTGAAGAAAATATCAGTGGTAATTCTGATTTATCCAGTTTGTTGGGTCAAGAGGAAATTTGGGAACTTCTTTTATTTAGCGGATATTTGACGATTAATGAAAAAATTGGGGAAGACTATGAGGATGTGTATTCCTTGAGATTGCCTAATAGAGAGGTAAGGGAGTTTTTTAGGAAGAAATTTATTGATGTAAATTTTGGGGAAAGTATGTTTAGAAAGGCTATGGAAGGGCTTAAAAACCTTAAATTTGACATTTTTCAAAAATATTTACAAAATATTTTATTAAAATCAACAAGTTTTATGGATACTAAAAATGAAGACTTTTATCATGGATTAGTCTTAGGAATGATGTTTTATCTGGATAATCATTATTATGTAAAATCTAATGAAGAAAGTGGCCTTGGAAGGTATGATGTTGTAATTGAGCCAAAGAATAAGAACAATAGAGGGTTTATTCTAGAGTTTAAAGTTGTTAAAAATGAAGATAATCTAGAGAAAGTCTCGGAAGAGGCGATAGAGCAGATAACAGAGAAGAAGTATGATGTTGGGTTAAAAGATAGAGGTGTTAAGGATGTTACTTTTGTTGGGGTTGCTTTTTGTGGGAAAATAGTTAAAGTTACTTACAGATAATCAGTATAACTATATTTTATCAAATATTTCTTGTGGATTTATTAATTAATATCTTTTCTATAAATTTTTATTACAATATAATCTATTAAAAAAATTTTTTAGCAAAATTTCGTTAAAAATATTTAAAAACATAGATAAATTTAAAATTGTAAAGAATTATTATAGAGATTAGAAAGGGAAGAAATAGCGATGTATTTGGATCAGATTAGTTTTAATAACTTTCGTTGCCTTGCAGATGGGAAGTTGAAGTTTGACAGATATTTTAATTTAATATACGGAAAGAATGGACAGGGGAAGACATCGCTTATTGAGGCTGTTCATTTTTTAGCTACTGGAAAAAGCTTTAGGACTAAGAAAGTGAAAGAGATTCGTAAGTATAATTTGAACAGGCTGATTGTATTTGGGAAATATAAAAATAAGGATTTATCGGAAAATACTATTGCTATTGATGTGAATGAGGATAAGAAAGATTTTTACATTGATAGGGAAAAAGATAAATATATAAACTATGTGGGGTTACTTAACATTATTTCATTTATTCCTGAGGATATTGAGCTGATTATTGGGAATCCTGGTGTTAGGAGAAACTTTTTTAATTATGAAATTTCACAGGCAAAAAAGGAGTATTTACAGTCAATTGTGAATTTTGAGAAAATATTGAAGGTGCGGAACAAACTTATAAAGGAAAAAAAGACTGGCGAGGAAATTTATAAAATCTATAATGAAAAATTTATTGAGGAAGGGCTGAATATCGTTTTAAACAGACGGGAATTTATAAAAAAACTTTCAATTCTTCTAAACTTGAATTATCGTAAATTATTTGATGAAAATTCGGAGCTGAAATTAAAATATGACTGTTTTCTTGGGGATGTGGAAAAGAAGACTAGGGAAGAACTGAAGGGGAAATTTGAAATGTTATGCAAAAGGAAAAGCGAGAGGGAAAAGTTTCTTGGATACAGCTTGCTCGGTCCTCAAAAAGACGATTTTGTCTTTGAGCTGAATGGGAAAAATGCAAAGGCGTATTCTTCACAAGGGGAGAAAAAATCTATAATATTTTCACTAAAAATTTCAGAAATTGATATTTTAATAAAGGAAAAAAAGGAGTATCCAATATTTATAATGGACGACATCGCTTCGTATTTTGATGAAGTCAGAAAAAAAAGCATTTTAAGTTATTTTGTAAATAAAAAAATTCAATGTTTTATAACTTCAACAGAAGATCTGGGCATAGAAGGAAAAAAATTTATTGTGGAAAAGGGGAAGATTATTAATGAGTAAAAAGGGGTTGAAAAATGGACAGAATTAAGGATTTAAAAAACTTGGCACTAAAAGCGATTGAGAAAAGAAGTTCACTTTTAAAGAATGAAAAATATATCTTGTGGAAAATTAAGAAAAACTGGACACAGATTGTGAACGGTCCTATTGGCGAAAAAACTTATCCAAAGAGCTTGTTTAACGGAAATCTAGTTGTAGTGATTAATGATGGAATTATTTATCATACGACGATAATGTATGCGGAAAATATAAAGGAAAAAATAAACACATTTTTGAATGGGAAATTTTTGGAAAGTATCGAATTTTCGAAGGTAAATTACAAAATAAAGCGAGATTTACTGGATGAACTTATTGAAAATGAGGAAAAGAGAGGGACAATTCGGGTTGGGGAAATTCCTAGAGGAAATGTTAGGGAAAGTAGGATAGATGTTGAGTCTGAAAATAAAATCACAGAAAAAGTGAAGGATATTGTGCTTTCTACGGAAGAAATTAAAGAAATTCACGAGAATATTGATAAAATTGATAAAAAGTATGAAGATATTGCCAGAAGGCTGGAAAAAATTGCGATAAAGCTGAAAAAGAGGGAAAAATATTTAAAAAATAATGGATATATTGAATGTGAAAACTGTAAAATTTTATTCTTGCAGGAAAGTAACGAGAAAATGTGCTTTGAATGCAGAATGAATGAAAAAAATCGGAAATTTCAGAAAATGACTGATTTGATAAGGAATAAGCCGTATATATCTGAAAAACAGGCAGTTAGAATAACGAATACTGACAAAGCTACCTATTACAAAGCACGGGACATTTTAGCACAGCAGACTTACAACGATATGCTTTATTATTGTCTTGAAAAAACTAGAGAAATTTCGTTAAATGAAGATTATGAATTTGAAATTCGGAGTGAATCTAGGGAAGATGTGGAAAAATTTATAAAAAATTATGTGGATTACAAAATTGGGAGCGATAATGAGGAGGTTTTTAAGGTTGAGAGAAAGTGGGCTTTGAGAAGGTTAAGAAAGGATATGAAATTTAGGCTTGAGAATAATAGGAAGTATTGATTTTAAAGGATACTTTGTTAAAAAATTACAATAATTCCTAAAAATATGATAAAATGATATAACTCAGATAAGAATAGTATTACTTAAAACGGAACTTTAAAATTTTAATTATTAAAAGTTTTAGGTATTTCGTTTTTGCTAATTTAGTTTTACATTAATTTGAGTATATTTTAATTTTGAAAGAAGGTAAAAAAGTAAATGAAGAAAATATTTTTAATGATAGGAATGCTACTCGGAATCAATGGGTTTTCAGATAAAAATGTTAATAAAAATAATGTGAAAATAAAGCAGTCTGTGATAGCTACGACGTACACTTATCCAGATGGAAAAAATTCGTTTTGGAGTGATGTTTTGACACTTGGGAAAGAAAAAGTTCCTTATGTTTTGATAAATCCAAATAATGGAGCAGGGAAAAAGATGGAAGTGAATTATGCGGCTCAAATTAAGAAAAATAAGGAGGCTGGAATTAAGAATATTGCCTATATTGCGACAACTTATCAAAGAAGAAATATTAAGGAAGTAAAGGCGGAAGTTGACAGATATTTTGAATTTTATGGGACAGACAGTATAAATGGATTCTTTTTTGATGAAATTGCTTCAAGTACTTCTCAGCAGGTAAGCTATATGAAGGAAATCTTTGATTATGTAAAAAGCAAGTCAAAAAATAATCTTGTAATTGCCAATCCTGGAGCACCGATTACAGATGCAATTTCTCCGTATGCGGATATTTTTGTGACAAGTGAGGTAAGTGCGAATACATATATCAACAAGTTTGAAAAGCCCAAATCTAATTTTGAAAATAACCAGTCAAATGCAAAACATATCTGGCATATTGTGCATAGTGCTGCTCCAAAGGAGTATGCTGAGATTATAAGGCTGTCAAGAGAGAGAAAATGCTGGGTGGCTGATGATAACGGACGATATTATGCCAAATCCTTATGACAGGAAACCGTCTAAATTTATAGAAATGGTAAATATGATTAATAATTAAGTTTGTAGTATTCAAATCTTAAAGTTATTTGATTTTTATCAATTAATTGAAAAAGATATAAATATAAATGGAGAAAAAATGTATATAGAAGAATTATTAAAAGAAGCGGATAAATCAATGGAAAATTATAAGTATGAGGATGCACTTGTGTATTTGAAGTCAGTGCTTGAAATTGATGAGAATAACTATTCGGCACTTATGACACTTTCTAAGATTTATTCAGACTTTGAAATGTTTGAACAAGCGAAGGAATATGCAGAAAAATTGCAGAAAAAGTATCCTGACAGCAAGGATACGCTTTTTACATTGGGATTTGTCTATCAGTCGCTTGGAAGATTGAAAAAGGCCATTTCGCTTTATAAAAAATTTTTGGAAATGGAAAAAAATTATTTTGTATATTTGAATATGGGAATGTCTTATGCTTTGTTAAAGTATTATAGAAAGGCGATAGAAAATATTGATAAAGCAATAGAGATGGAGCCTGAAAGCTCAGAAGCGTATGTTGAGAAAGGCGATTGCCTTACAATGATGGGCAAATATGATGATGCAATTTGTGAATACACAAGACTTTTAAATGCAAAATTTAACGAGGTGGAGGAATTTTCACTTTACGCACGGATGGGCGACACAATGGCTTATTCAAGCAATATAAAAGAAGTTGTGAAATATTATAATATCGCCATAAATTGTGAAAATGTGGAAGATTATATATTTGAGGATTATTTTGAGATATTGTTTAGGACAGAGGAGTTTGAGGAAATAAAACTTCTGCTTTTAAATTATGAAAATGCAACGAATGAGAATAAAGGACTTTCGAGAATAAAAATGTTGAATTTGCAAGGAAGGTTTTTTGTGAAAACCAAAGATTATGAAAATGCACAGAAGGTTTGCGATAAAATGATTATTTTAGAACCTGAAAATATTCGCCATTATGTGAATTTGGTATACGTGCTGGAATTACAGCATAAATATGACAAAGCGCTTGAATATGTGGCTAAAATGGCTAAATTTACAGAAGATAAGGACTTTTTGAAGGAACTGAAAAAGAGATTGAGAAAAAATAGGAGAAAATTTGAAAAGGAAAATGAGAAAAGTTTAGAAAATAAAGAAAAGTAAAAAAATTAGAAATTATGAGGATTTTAAATGGAAGAAAAAAATTATGAAGTTAATAAGAAATATGATGAAAAAATATTGATAAATGTACTGAAAAATTTTGATAAAACTGGGGAATATGTTGTAGAGCCGGGAAGAAATGAAATAAAAAAGTTTGAGATAGATATTGAAAATAATTTGAAAAAAGGGAATGAAAAAAAGAAAAAAAATAATAACATTGAAAAGACTGCAACAAAAAAAATGATAAATATAAAAAAATTTAAACAAAAAGATTTTATTACAAACTTTTTCTATAAATTTAAAGGCTCAAAAGCAAAACGTTCTTATGAATATGCAAAAAAATTATTAGAATATAAAATAAAAACTCCAGAACCAATTGCATATTTTGATGATTTTGTAAACGAAAATAATAAAAAAAACAGTTATTATATAAGCGAGGAATTAAAATATGATTTTACCTGCCGGGAAGTTTTCTGGCCTGAGGATATCGAGCGGGACAAGGCTGAACAGGGGGAAAATTACAAGATAAGCGAAGAAACGGAAAGAATGTTTGCAAAAGTAGAAAAAAATCGTGAAAAAATCATAAGACAATTTGCAAAATTTTCGTTTGACTTGCACGAAAATGGTGTAGAATTTGAAGACTATTCACCAGGAAATGTGCTGATAAAGGATAAAAGTGGGAATTATGAGTTTTATCTAGTTGACTTAAATAGAATGAAATTTGGAGTGAAACTGAATCTGGATAAAAGAATGAAAAATGTTTCAAGAATGATGGAAGATGAAAAACTAGCTAGAATTTTTGCAAACGAATATGCGAAGTACTGCAAACAGAGGGAAGAATTGGTTTTTAGATATTTGAGATATTATATCAGAAGACATAATAGATATGTGTATTTTAAGGATATTACTCGTCCAGTAAGGAATGTTTTTAAAAAGAAGAAGTAAATTTGTTTAATAATCTTAAAATTTATCTAATACTAAACTTTGTTTAAAAAAAAATAAGAATAAATTTTTATAATAGGGTTGTTCGATAGCTAATTCATAATTATTCAACTTTTTTCTTTTTTATTTTCGTAGGATTGCTCATTGCCACAAATCCTTATCTTGCAGTAAAAGTTTATCCTGATAATTAAAATTGTGGCAAGAT
>ERZ773043.340-NODE-340-length-27300-cov-11.762672_pt1 | contig 27300 bp, 28 predicted proteins | sample MGYA00580636_ERZ773043 | MGnify/ENA primary metagenome ERZ773043 (study PRJEB29015, sample SAMEA2737992) | human oral metagenome | biome: human oral; feature: human-associated habitat; material: dental | place: China | collected 2065 ...
AAATTCATCTTTTTCTTTCTTTCAAAGTTTTTTACTCTCTATTATACCATATTTTCTGAGAAAGAAGAAATAGAAGATTTTTATTTGAGTGTGTCTGTTTTTGGGAGAAAATGAAAAATCACCAAGAGAACGGAAATAAAAGACCGAAACTTTCAACTTTTTCCTGTTCCAGTCTTGATTTATTGTTCTTTTGATGATACAATAGCTTTAAACTGATTGAACAAGTAACGGTTGTTTAATCGGTGGGCGTTTGAGTGTTCGTCGCACTCAGCGCCTTTTGTTCGTGTTTTTTATAAGTCTATTATACCACTTTGGGAGGAAAATGCAAGCATTTTCCCAAACTTTTTATCTAAAAAGCTTGATAAACCATGGTTTCATCTGATTTTCAATCCCTTTCATTGGTAAGAACTCCCCAATACTTCGGTTTTCGGTTTGAGCGATTGACCTGTGGTAGTGTATAATCTGAGTTTTGAGTATGTTGAAAGTGACCAGGATAATCTTTTTCCTGGTCTTTTATTGTTTGGTATGATTTCCTCCACTCTCCGAAAAAGAGGTCTCTCAATTCTCCTGTATGGTTTAAAAGAATGGTTTGGCTCATAGTATCAGCGCCTTTCTCACTCCAATACATACCTCTATTTTTCATTCGATACGTCACTTTGCGATGCTGAGATTCCATGATACCAATACCCTTGCTACTGAGTCCAAAGCTCTCAGGATGATCAGTATATTTAAAGTTTTTCAGAAGTTGTCTTCTGAAGCGTTGAAAAGACTCTAATTTTTTGTCTGATTTAATCAAAGATTCAGCCGTATCAAGTACCGTTTCTAGTAAACCCTTATCTCGGCTTTTGACCGCTTTAAAGGCTTTTTTGGTCAGCTCTAAAGGAAAAGTACGTAAATTCTTTTTCAGGGATTGATTCACGTGAAAAGCATCCCAAAAGTGCAAATGCTCTTTAGGCTTAAAAGCACTAACTAAGTCCTTAAAGTCCGTAGGAGAATAGCCTTTACCACCATCAGAATTAGTCACAATGACCGTTTCGGGAGTAATTTCAAAATGCCTAGTCAACAAATCCATTAGTTTATCTTTGGCTTTATGATAGCGTGTAGAGATAACTTCTATCTTGTCTTTTAAGATATTCCTCTTCCCCTTCTTGCTTCCAGTATGGACGACAAAATGACTTAACTCAATAGACTTCTTTTTCCTGTCAGGCGTTACCTGTTTGACCCAAACCCCATCACCTTCAATATAGACTTTTTTTGCTCTCACTTTGTCCTGGTTATCTTCAGACCAGTCTAAAGCTGACAAGAAGTCGTACTCCTCTTTTTCAGCTAGGAGTTCACCTGCCACGTCTAAAGCGTGCTGAACTGTATTCTTGGTGATATAGATTTCCTTTAACATTTCCATCACCGATACAACTTTACGATAGGGCATAAAATTAGCAAGCTTGGTCACCTGGTAAAGTAGCTCCTGAGAAAACCTCGACCTTGGTTCTAGTCCTAGCTTTTCATCAACAGGGATTCGGATGGTATCATCTTTCTTCCATCTGCTACGTGAAAAGGTCATTTCTCCAAAAGAAAAAATAACTGTCCGCTCTTTTTGATTGATTCTTTTGTATCCCTGCGCTCGCATACTAGGGGCAATGAATTTTTCATAGTTTTCAATCATCTTCAGAAAAACCCGTTGATTATTTTGGTTCAATTGCCTTGAAAATTCTCTTTCGTCTAACACGGTTATATCCATTTTTGTCACCTCAATCATCGCTACCGCCTATTATACCCCAAAAACAAGAAAAGAAAAAAAACCTCTCCGAACGGAAGAGGCTATATTTTTATAGTGATTTTTATCATGATTTTAATAGTGATAAAAATATTGACGATTATTCTTCATAACTCTCAATCCAATTATCAAGGAAAGTTGATGCTCCGCTATATCCTGCTTGCTCCGCAATCCTATCTAGCTTTTCTCGATTTTGGGGCTTCAAGGTGAACTGATAAGGATGTTTGGTCTTCCCTGATGGGCGACCTGCTCTTCGCCCTTGTGATTTTGCATTGGGGACTGACGGTAGTGTCTCGCCTAACGCTTTACTAATTTTGTCCTTTTTGATTTCAAAAGCCATTGCATACCTCTTTTTAAATAGCTATTTTTATCATGATTTTAATAGATATAAAAATATTTATTAAAATCATGATTTTTATATTGATTGATATTAGGAGTTATCCGTCACGGTCTGAATTTGGATAAGTGTTTCTTCCAAAGTTGAAAAGAAAGCCTTGTGTTCGTTTCGTGATGTTTGGTCAGCCAGGAAGTCAATAACAGTATTGTCTTTTGATGCACGGTTAAACAATTCCTTTTGAGGAATTTGACCAACAACATTGTCATCATTTTCAAGGACAGATAACAACTCTTTCGATTTTGCCGTATTATGCTTTATCATGTTAGGCAAAAAGTAGAGTTTAGCAGTAATTAGAGACTCACGGCTTGGACGGACAATTTCTGTTTTTCTGTACTCGTCAAGACGGACTTCAAGATTTTGTTTCGCTTCAAAAGCAAAATCGCTTGGCGTAATAGGACTGAAAAGAGCATGACTAACAGCGATAGCATTTCTTGTAGCAATCCCGAAGTCAGGTCTGCAATCTAAAATCACATAGTCGTATTGTGCCAGGTTCTTTGCTTCCAGATTTTCACCTAGCCAGTCATACAGAAACATATTCTGATTAGGATTGGTTTCAAGTCTTCTTTCAGCTTCATCTAGTCTCATAGAACCTGCAATTAAATCAATGTTAGGCGCAACCGATAAAATGGTCACGTCTCCTGAACCAGTAAAGACATTAGCAACTGTTCCTGAATCCTCGTAAACGTCATAAAAGTGTGTTAGGTTGCTTTGATGGTCTAGATCAATAAATAAAACTCTATGACCTTGACTAGCTAAATACTGACCTGTTAGAAGGGCTAAAGTTGTTTTTCCGACTCCACCCTTGATGGCAACAAAGCTGAGTAATTTCATTTATTTCTTTTCTCCTCCCTTTTTCTATACTTCTATTATAATATACATCATGATAAAAATCAATATAAAAACCATGATTTTAATAAATATTTTTATCACTATTAAAATCATGATATAAATCACTATCTTTTTATCTGATATTTTTCACGGTAGCGCCTAAACGTTCGCTCGTTTATGCCTGTTAAGCCTGCCACGTCTTTATCAGACATTCCTGAAAGGTAAAGCTCGAAAGCGTGTTTTAGTCTGCTATCGTCTTCAGTAAAGAGTGCCTTTCTGCCCTGGTATTTGCCCTGAGTTTTTGCAATAGCTATCCCTTGTGCTTGACGTTCCTTGATACGTTCCCTTTCAGCTTGTGCCTGATACTTGTAAAGCTCTAAAATTAAGTTGTTTAGAAGCCGTCTCAAGTTATCATCTTCAATCCCTCGAAGGGTTGGAAGGTTTAACACTTCCAAGGTAGCCCCTTTAGTTTGTATCTGATTCATGATTTCAGTTAGCTCCTGGTTATTTCTTCCAAGTCGTTCTAGTTCTGTCACAACGACTATATCCCCTTCACGGATATAGTCAAGCATGGCTTTCAACTGTGGGCGGTCTTTGCTGACACCGCTGATGGACTCTTGAAAGAGTTTGTCAATGTGCTTCAGTTGATCCAGTTGTCTATCCATATTTTGGTCAGTCGTGCTGACCCTTGCATATCCAATTTTGACCATTTTTCCCCTTTCTATTTTGCCTAACCCTATTGTCCGCACCCTCATCCCTTTAAAATCAAGAAAACGGTAAGCGGTCAATAGGCTATACCTCATTGACCTTTTATCTTGCCTTAGAAACTAATGATGTTTGATGAACCGCAACGAGGACAAATTTCATTGCTTTCAAATTTATCCCAAGGGTCAAGTCCATCGAATATCCTTGGATTTTTCTTTTCAGCATTTACTATATCTTGGTTTGTGTAGCCTTCCCATTGAGTGCCAAGCAAATCCTCAGGCTCAACCCATCCTCTCAATGAGAAAGTAGCTCCACAATCCCGACATTCCACTTGTAACATTGCCATTGATTTTATCCTCCTAATTCAATATTATTTTTTTGTTCTCGTCTTATTTCAGCGTTACGTTCTAATTTTTCATACTGAGTAAAGTCTTTAACGATGCTTTCAAATTTTTCCTTAAGTGCTTTCCGCTCGATGGAAACCTCGACCACCTGCTTTTCAATTTCTTTAGGATTGACTGAAGGTGAAATGTTCAATTCTTCCAAAATTTGATAAGCTACTTTGGCATCAATCGGATTGTCTGCGTGAATATCTTCAAGCGCTGAAGCAATTTTATTGAGTCGCTCGATCTTCTCATCCAATCTATCAAGTGACTCTTGTGTGTCTTCAATCTGCCCCAGGAAGCGGTCATGTAACTCATGGAATTGGTCTGAATCGGATATCCCGTGACTAACCAGGTAATTATATTCTTTGACCAACAAATCCAACTTAGAAATGTTAGGGTTCTTGGTTAAGATATATTCTCCGCTTTCGTAGGCAAGTTGATTGATAAGCGTTGACCCTTTCATGAATTTATTGCTTGCCGAATTGTCAGGATTGATGAAATAGAAAAAATCTGACTTCTTGATAAAAACATCAAAACTTCCATCCTCTTGTCTATCAACAAGGCGACTAGGAATTTTGACTGTACCTTTATTGGCAATACCGTATTGCATTTGAAGATAGATACCTGTGTCCGTCTCATGCTCGACCTGCCACGGTTCAATCTTGACCCGTATTTCAAAATCTTCTGCCTTCTCAGCTTGTAACTTGTCATACTCACTCTTGATACTTTCCAACGGATAGACGATTTCATTTTTAGCCAGGCGCTCCTCAATCTGTTCTAAAGAGTACCGTCCCTTTTTAGATAAAGTTCTGTCACGGGTATTTCGTTTTTGGTCTTTATCCAATAATTTATACTTAGCATATTTCCCCGTAAAATCAACTGCAAGATTTACCGCCTTTGCCTTTTCTTGAAAATCTGAAAGGTTAGTTGAATGCTTCAGGAGAAACTCAAGCCGTGATTTAATTTCTAACTTGAAAACATTTTCTTTTTGGTAAGCTGAATATTCTTTGTGACCGAATTGATTTTGACGGTCAAGAATTTTTGCACCTGCCAGGTCTGCATACTTGTCAGAAATTTGTTCAAGGGCTTTCTTTGTTCCTTTTTGCCATCTGAATTTATTGAGTGTGACCGAATTAGTGGAATTGATATAAATGTGATTGTGAAGATGCCCCTTATCCATGTGAGTTGCAATGACAAATTGATGACTGCCACCTGTCAACTCAAGAGCTGTCTTCCGTCCTATCTCATGTACTTGCTCAGGTGTCAAATTGTCTTCAGGGGAAAAGGACTGAATGATATGGTGTGCCAAAACATCATTTTTGACCAACTCTTCATTATTGATTGGTCTTCCTTTTTCCAAATTGGCAAGTTGCTTCAACATCATAAATTCTGAATAAGCAGACTCAACATCAATCACCAAATTTCCTGAAACTAGCTGAGAGACTATCTTACCATCTACAACCTTTACAGGAAAGTTCAAATCAGAATCAATCAATTCTGTTCCAATAGTCTTAGCACCATCTTCAATATACTTGATACCATCAGCTAACTTGTTGACCGATTTTATCTGCTTAACTTTTGTAACAACCAAGTCAATTTACTCCCTTCTGTCTCTCATTATTTTTTCAATCATAGCCACTTCTTTATCAAAACTGTCATCCATCAACCGCTTAACTTCTGCAAGTGAAGCCTGCAAATTTTGAAAGTTTTCAAGTGTAATTTCTTCAGTTGTATTGACGTACTTTGCAAGCTGATTGATATTTGTACCAATACGATTTATCTCCGTTCTTAATTTTATCAGCTCCGAATAATCAACGGTTACGACCTCGCCTGTCAAAAGCATATAACGGGCATAGGTATTGAAATTTTTAAATCCGTGAAGTTCCATCCGTTCTTTAATCAATTCATTTTCTCTTGGCGTAACTCTCATTTTTCGCTGAATTTCACGATACCGTTTTTCTTCTGTCATTGATTTTTACCTCATTCATTTTTCTTGACATCTTTGCCGTAGCCCTCTATACTTTTCAAACTGGCAAGCATAGCATTTGGGTACCCAATTGCGAAATTTAAAAGATTTTTCCAACCCCAAATACTGGCAATCCTGCCAATTTGGGGTTGGTAAATCTTTCAAAGTTTTGGGGAAAATCCCCAAGCCCCTTAGTCGTTTTTCAGACCTTAGTTGACTTCAACTTGTTGAAGCAACTCCTCTTTTAAGGACTGGTAGTCTTCATCTGAAAGAGAGTCAAGATAGGAAATTGTTTCTTGATATTCTTCAGCTAAGTCAGGGTCAATGCTTTTGAGTTCGTCCGCATCTTCATCTAAAAGGGCGATGGCTTTTCTGCGCTTGGCTTCAATAAAGCTTTCATTTCTTGTGTACGTTCCATTCTCTAAATAGAACAAGTTGAGAAGTAATGTTGTTTCAATAGTGTCATTCATGTTTTAGTCCTCCGTTTGTTTTCTGCGACTCATAAAGCCTGCGGATAATTGAGCGACAAGGTCTTCTACAGGTTCATCTCGTTGTCGCTCTTCTGCTCTTTTTTTGGAGCATCTTTCGCCTGCTCTTTCTCTTTAGGGTCAACCGATTTTTCTTTAGATTGGTTTTTCAAGCGGTCAAGTTTTTCTTGAAAGGCATCCTTTGTCAGTTCTTTAGTTTGATACTTTTCAAGGGTTTTATCAATTCTTGAAATCAAACTATCTGCTTCTTTTTGTACAATTTTAATTTGACCTTCTAAGTCAGATAGTCCGTTAGGGTCATCTGTCCATGTTGCCAAATAGCCAAAACTGTACTCACTTGTATCTAGCCCATAATGACTAGCTACCACAAAAGCAACTGACTCAGCTTGTAATTCTGCGGTACTTCTTTTAAGAGGTGTTTCTTGTAATTTCTCCATATTGTGTAGATCAGAATGTGCCATTTCATGAAAGATTGTTTTTAGTGTTTGTTGCTCAGACATCCCTTGCTTAATCACAATTTCATTGTTTGTTACGGAATAAAAACCGTTAGAGCCTTTGGTATCTTTGCTAAATGAAAGGGGAACACCATTAGCTTCAGATACCTCTTTAGCTGACTTGTAAAGATTGCCATAATCTTCATAAGTCCCCTCAAGTTCATAGATTGGTTTGGGTAATTCTTTTCCATTTGTCTGTGAGACATCAAAGACTGGGACAAGTTTGAAAGATATGAATGTTTGTTCATTTCCATTCTCATCTAAGAGTGGTTCATTAGTTTTAGGGTCTCGTCTTTTTAGAGTCATAGGGGCAAAAATCCGTAATGACTTTTCTCCCTTATTGACACTTCTCTCAAATTCATCCTTCCACTTTTTGAAGGATGCCACGTGAGAAGCTTCAGGGTTTTGCATTAAAATCAACTGAATATTTCTCGGTGAGTAATTGTGAAATTTACTCATTGTGGTCAAGTATTGTTTGTAAGTGTCAGACTGAAAATAGTCTTTAACGCCATCCTTCAAAAGTTGAGAAAGCCCCTTACTGTCTTTTGCCTGAATCAGTTCAGCAACGCTTTTTTGTGGTTCAGGTGAAGGTTGATTTTGATTATTTGGATGATTGCTGTCAATCGGGTTTGACCCATAACTGACCTCTTCCTGGTCTGACTTTCCGTCACCGTCTGTGTCAGCATTAAAAGGACTTGTCCCTTGAGCTTTCTCAACTTCATCAGGAATACCATCACCATCTGAATCACGTTCAAGCTCTTCTTTTCGTGCTTCAGCTTGTTTTTTCTCTTCATCTTCTCTGAGAATTTGCTCAAAGCGATTTCTCAAATTTGGTTCATTATTGTCTGCCATAGCTAGACCTCCATTTTGTAAATTTGGTTCATCTTTAAAGGGTTCAAAATCTCTATTTTGTCGCACTATATCAAGCATTGCTTGTCCATTATCTTTAACAAATTCAGGATTGATTGACATTGTTTTGATGCTGTCGTCTTTCTCAACAAAGACCCCTAATATCGTTTTTTCTTGATTTAAAGTATCCAGTTCAATGTTGAGCGTTCGGCTAGGCTTCAGCAATGTTGCAGGGAAGGTTGAGTTATCATCCGTCCGAAAAGCTAAAAGAATATCTTTATCGTCTGAACGAATAGCACTTGAAACATCTAACCGCCCCATCTTCTCAACGGAAGATAAATCATCAAAGACAAAAGAATCTGACTCAAAGATTTCAGGGAGCATAGGGAGTAATTTTGCCTTATCTCTAAAGCCAATCCCAACTGTTAAATTTGCAAAATCGCCTTTTCCTGAAGCTACGTCTTCAATGAATTGCTCTGATAAATTTTCAGCCCACTCATGATAAACAGGAGCAATCCCCGTCAAGTGCATCCAATGCCTTTTTTCAAAATCCACCTGAAGCATCTGAACGTCTTCTTTATCCTGGTAAAAATACGTGACCTTACTATCAGCCAACTCATTAAGATACCAGTCAGCCGATTTTTGAAATTCTTCAGCGTAACGATTGAGATACCTCAAATCTTTATCAGTCGCATAATGATAGCCATTTCTAAGCCCAACACTTGACTCTTTTGACCTATCAATGTTAAAATATAATTGAACATTGGCAGGAAAATCAGGTTGAGTCTTTGACTCTTCAGGCTGTGGTGCTGTCCTTGAAGGTTCGCCTTCTAAATAACCGGAATTGCGATTGATTAGTTCGCCCCCAATGTTATTAAGTGGCTCTTGACTTCGGTCAAGGGCTTTTTCTTTGCTTTCCTTCAGGTAATCATTCCAGTCCATCTTGTCCTGGTCTTGTCTTAACGGTGGGAGGTCTTGAGTCAAGCCTATCCCTTTTCCTTCCAGACGCTCGATGAAGGTTCTTCCTGCATCGTCATTATCAACCGCTAAGGTAATTAAGTCCTGGTGTTTGTTATCGTGAAAGAAAGTCGTGACAACAGCCATATTGGCAAGAAAAGTTGGTAGTTTAGCTTCTTCAACATCTCCATTGATAGCGCCTGTCTCAGATAAAAGCTCTGCCACGTGACGGCTCACCGTTGATTCTTTTAAGCCATCCATCGCAACCAGGCGGACATCTTCAAGCCTATCCTTGTGAAGCTCATAATAGCTCATCAAATCAATAGGAGCTTCCGCAAAAACTAATCGTTTAGGTGTTCCAATATCAACGTGCATTCCCGTCATACCATCAGAAGCCCTCATAATCTGTTTTAAGCGCCCTCTCTCGTAAAGATCATGATTTTCCTTAATACCTTGAAGAGAAGCGCCTATAACCTCTCCTTGGTTGTCTAAACTCTTGAAAACAATGACAGGCTCATAGTAGTCCCCTGTCTTTTTAGTGGCTTGTGATAAGACGTTTTTTTCTCCGAAAAAATCGATCGTCTCATCAGACAAGCCCCTGACATCCTTCAGATATTCCCTGGCTTCTATGAACTTAGTTTCATAAGGCTCAAGGTAATAGCTGAAGGATTCTTTTTCAGGAACGTTGGTCACATCGACCACGTCAAAACTACCTTTTTCCAAGAAGTGTTTTGCTTGCTTAAAAGAAAGCTTCTCCCCTGTCAATTCTTCCTGAACGACTTGAACCATTTTAATTACATCACCGCCATTGCTACGGGCAAACCAATTGAAATAGTTTTCCCTAACATTGATAGTGAAAGAGTCATGTTCTTCCCAAGCGTAAGTATAGCTTCCTGTTCGCTGTAAACTCATGCCCAGGCTTTCTGCCACTTCTAGGATTGACAGGGCTTTGAGTTCTTCAATACTCGCCATCTATCCTGCTCCTTTCTCTAATTGTGCTATTATGGCTTTTTTGGTCTGCTCAATGAACCACTCTTTAGACTTTTGACCTTGACCGATTAACTGAAGAGCTGTCTCCCATTTCCCCGTGGTTTCAGGGTTGGTGTACATCACTTCTAAATTATCTAGGAATAAGACAAGCATTTTTCCTCTATCCGTTGGGAAGAGTTGTCCTGTCTTCTTATCTCTGGTGATATAGTCACGGTCAATAATCGTCTTAATAATCCCTGCCCTGGTTGCAGGTGTTCCAAGGTTGTATTTTGGAAGAACCTTATCAAGTAAACTGCTTTCCGTTAGACGTGCAGGAGGCTTGGTCTCATCTTCCTGAATTTGAGGCTGTGTGACCAATCTAGCCCCTTCCTGATAAACAGGTAGAACTGAATCCTTATTTTCTTTATCCGCTAGGCGTGTCCAACCTTCAGAGGTCATGACGTTACCTTTAGTGCTGAAGATTTGTCCGTTATTATCAAGAATGACTTCCGTTGCTTGATAGCGATAGTCAGGCGCAAACATCAGGAGTGTTCGCTTAAGAATTTCTAGGTAAAGAGTCTTTTCATCCCCCTCAAGAGAAACCACGTCAGCCGTGTTTTCCGTTGGGATGATAGCATAGTGTTCCATCTGCTTATCTTGCACGTACTTCCTTCTAGGCTGTGTATTGGGAAGGTCTGCATCGTTGCCTAGGATTTGCTTATAATCGTCAAGATGTTTCACTAAATAATCAAACTCGTTAGGGGTTATTAGCTTATGGTCAGTACGGGGATAAGACGTTATCCCCTTTTGATAGAGTTTTTGAGCCACCTCAAGCGTATAAGCTGAATCAAAATGATATTTCTTACTCATTTCTGACTGAAGGCTTGTCAAATGGTATAAATTTGGCGCAGAAACCGCCTTATTTTCGCTTTGAATCGTTTGGATGACCGATTGCCCCCCAAGAGTATTTAAAGCCTTCTGAGCGTCTTCCAGGGTGCCAAATTTGACCTTATTTTTGAAGACTATTCCTGAATCATCTGTTAGCTCAATTTTCCAAAACGGGACAGGGACAAAAGAGTCAATCGCCAAGTCATTCTCGACTATCAAAGACACAATAGGCGTTTGTACTCGACCAACCGAAAATTTCTTGTCCTTCTCGCTAAGGTAGCCCATTTCCTGAAGTTTCAAGGAAGTCCAGGGGCTAAAGTTAAAGCCTACTAACCAATCTGACTTTGCACGTGCTTCTGCTTCTTCCGCATATTGACGGGTTTCCTCCGCAGGTCTTAGACTTTTGAACGCTTTGACGATACCTGCATCGGTCAATGAATTGACCCAAAGACGATACTTAACCTTTTTAAGTGCATTTGGTATCAACCTTAAGATAAGATAGGCGATTGACTCACCTTCACGGTCAGCATCCGTCCCAATGATGATACAGTCTGCTTGATTGACCTCTCGCTTAATCAAATTAAACTGCTTTTTCTTATCAGCTTTGACTTCATACTCGAAGACTTCAGGAAAAGCAGGCAGATTGGCTAAGTCCCAATTTTCATAGTTCTGATAAGGATTCTTTATCTCGACCAGGTGACCAATCGCAGAAACGACTGTCACTTGACCATCTAGCAGGTCTGTCTTGACTTTCCAAGCCCCTTTTTCATTCTTTGCTTGACCCAAGGCTTGAGCGTACTTCTTGGCTTGGTCAGGCTTTTCTGCCAATACCAGGTATTTCATGACGGGTTTACCTCTCTTTCTATTTTATTGCTATCAATGATGATTAGTCATTAAGTAAGTTAATATTTTCAACCATAAAGAGTCTATCTTCAGTATCCACCAAGCTATCAAGTTCTGAAGTGATCTTCATTCCTTTTCAGTCATTTCATCACCTCTATTTCTTCCTGAAGCAAGCTATCAATACTAGCTTTTAAGTAAATCAGCTTTTCCTTAGAAGGTTCAATCTCCTCAACTTCAAGCACTCCTCTATACCGTTTAGGGTAGCTAAAAAGTTGTGTAGAGACTGTTTGAAAATCTTCAACGTCTAACGTCTTAATCAAGATGCTGACAAAGTCATTTAAGACCTCCCCCTGGTTGCTCTTTTCAGTCACTTGATGCTCAAGTGCAAACTGTTTGAGTGCTTTCGCCATCGTTGGCATCTCAACGGCTGAAAAGAGGGTATCAAAGTAACCTATACCCCTCATATTAGTTGTTTGTGTCATGTTTTCCTCCATTTCCTCAAAATACAAAAGAAACCTGGTAGGCAATCCTAACAGGTTTTCTTTTGGTTAAGCCACTTCCTCAAATGGTAATTTTACTTCTAGCACCTTTGCGCTAGTTGTTTCTAGCACCCTATCATGGTTGACGTTGGCATCCCAGTCATCCATATCAGACATGGAACGGACATAACGATACCAGTTAGTATCACTTGGACTATTCGCCAATTCTTTAGCACGTGGATGCTGAAGAACGTTAGTTTTCTTATCTCTGAAGACATTTTGTTTAGAGATAAAGATTAAGGCTTCATCAACCCCAATACGTGCTACCTCATCAGGTGTGAGAAGGTCACGCTGAATGGTCTGAGTAGACTGACTGCTTGACCCTTGCACTCCTCTTGTTTGCGACTGATTCTTAACATTGATAGTCTGCTTACCGCTTCGCATTGAGAAATAGTTCATTGTTTCCTTATCATTCGTCCCCAAGTAAACCAGGGTAGCACAGTTATTGAATATGGTCTCCCATTGGTCTTTATAGAGTGCCTTCAATTGACTGATTGCTTGAATGATAATATCAATTGAAATCTCACGGGAGCGAACTGAAGAGAGTGTTTCCGTGAAGTTTGGGAAACGTCCAAAGTTGGCAAACTCATCTAAGATAAGTCTGATATGGAACAAATCTTCAGGTTTGCACGTTGGATGATCTCCCTGAAGGATTTCATCTGCTGTCTTTGGTAGCTGCCTAAACATCATGGTAAACATAGTCGTTGCAATAAAGTTGAAAGACTTATCTGTTTCAGGAATAGCGATAAAGACGGCTGTTTTTTCAGTCTGCCATTTTTCCATTTCCATTGAGTCACGGGCGGTCAGGTTTCTAACCGCATCATGATCAAAGACGGCAAAACGTGAAGAAGCCACAGACAAGACTGAGGTCATTGTTTTACCTTCAAAATTGCTATTAAATAGCTCCCATTGTCGGTTAGCGTAGTTCCCAGGCATTTCTTCTTCTAATTCTTCAAACAGTCTTTCAACCACGCTTGGAGTATCTTCATCCTCACGTTTGATATTTCTTAAAAGGTCTGCAACCTGAGCGATATTTGGTTCATACTTCTTCAGGACTTTTCCGTCAAAGTAGAGATACCCAATCAACGCCCTCATCAAAAGCATTTCAGCCTGATTCCAAAAATCCTCACCTATGTTATCTGACCGTTTTGTCCCTGCGATAATCGCTTCAGCAACTCTATCAATATCTAGCTCATCGTGCATATAGTGAAAGACGTTGAACTGATTAGAGTTGGTCAGATTGACCAGGTCAAAGACTTTGATTTTGTAGCCGTGGTCTTCAAGCATTTTTCCTGTCTCACGGACAAGAAGACCTTTCGGGTCAGTGATAACAAATGAACTATTCATCTGCATCAGGTTAGGTTTCACAAAGGTGAAAGTTTTCCCGTCCCCTGGTAAACCGACTGTCAGCGTATTTTTGTTTAATTGACGGTTGAAAGGAAGGCGTTTATTGAAAAGCCCCATTCGTCCATTTTGGCTGAAGATCATATCATTTTCAGGCTCTTTATCCCGAAAAGAAGCTATTTCCTTGTTCGTGGCGTACCGTGCCGACCCATATTCCTCCCCGTAGCGGTAGCGCCCTTTGTCGCCAACTCGAAAGTAAAACATAAGGACAACAAAGAGAGCTAAACCGCCACCATATAGACTAGCTTGAGTGAAGTTAAAGTCAATAAAAGACTTACTTGTCCAATTCTCCATCATCCAATCCAAACGGGCATTATCTATAAAGGTAACTCCTTCAGTTGCAGGTGCTATGGCATAAAGCTTGACCAACCAATGCACAGCATAGAAAAGGATAAGACCCACAATCAAATAAGGGAGAAAGCGACGTTTTTTCTGTTCTGTAACCATCTATAACCCCTTTTCATCTTTCGCGATAGCCTTCTTAGGCGTTGGTGTTTTAACCTTATCTTTAGTTTTGATTTCTGCGGTAACCTTTTTCTTGTAGTAAATCAATTTTTCCTTTAAAGTCATGGTCTTTGGTGTTTTGATAAGATTTTTAGTAAGCTTTTCTGCCTTTTCAGGTTCGGTTAAATCATTGATGACCCCTTTGAAACTTGCTTCCAAGGCTTGCACGTTCTTTGCATCGATGGCAACTGTACTTGTACCGTCCTTGTTATCCATAATGGAAAATCCCACATTGTAACCTTTTAAGTATTCTTCCAAACGTTCTGAGTTCAGTTCAGAGTTCAGAAACGTTTCAAAATGTTTTGTATCCTTTGTTGCCATAAACTGATTCCAGTTGGTTTTATCCGTATATGTCTTATTTTCAAGATAATGATTAAGTTTGTGATACGATTCTTCAAGTGCATAATACATTGATTTTAGAAGCATTTCGCCTGTTAATTTATATATATCGGCTACTTTCATTCCTATTCTCTCCTGATCCATTTTTATCCTCCTTTCTAAAAAAGCACTCAAAAGAGTGCTTTTATCTTATTCCTTAATTTGAACGTTTTTTTAAGAAAAAGCTCATGACTATAGCCAATAGTCCAAAACCTGCAAATGTTAGTAATATACTTTCTTTAAGACCAGTATTTGGAAGTGTTTTGAGCTTACCATCTTTGTCAGTAACTGAGATAGTCTTATCTTCATTAACTGTTCCCCCAACTGCCTCAGGCGCTACTACGGAACCATCTGAGAGGACAACGTTGCCGTTCTGAGTGCTTACAATTGAAGCACCTGTTTCTGTCTGTACTGGTGCGCTAGGAGATACTTCTTGAACAACTTGACCTGTGATTTTTGAAGTTGTCCCAACTTGAGAAGCTCCTGCATCAGCTGCTGTTTGAGCTGATACATTGGGGTTATTTGTTGGAACTGTCACGTCAGGAGTAAGAGAAGTTGTTCCTCCATCAATAGTTGGAACCTCTACCTTCTTGTCCTTATCAGTATCTTCTTTTTTTTCAGGTGTAGTTGTTTGTGTACCCACTTTATCCTTGTCTGATGAATTTGTTGTTGCTCCGTTTTCTAAAGATGGTTTAACCTCATTTGAGGCTGACGAAGTAGAGGGAACATTTGAACTAGGATCAGATGGTGCAATTGGAGATGGAGTCTCTTGTTCTGAGGTGGTTTCTGACGGTGTAGTTGATACAGCAGGTACGTCTGTTGATGCAGGAACTGTTGAAGATTCTGAATTTGGGGCTACTACAGCAGGTACGTCTGTTGATGCAGGAACTGTTGAAGGTTCTGAATTTGGGGCTACTACAGCAGGTACGTCTGTTGATACAGGAACTGTTGTATCTGCAAATGTTAATTGAGGACTTACTGATGCAAGTAGTACTACTGATGAAAGAGTGATTAGTTTATTAAATTTAGTCATTTTATTTCTCCTTTTAATGTTGTTTTTATATTTATTTTTATATTGATTATAATGTGTATTATTCGGTGAAATTAGATATTTTTGGTTGATCCACTAGAACATAACCATAGGTAGAACCATCTGCGACCTGAAAAGGAAGAGTTAGGCGAACTGTTTTAATCTTTGAATTTTCTTCTAGTGTTGTCACAACAAATGTAACATAAATTGTGTTATCAACTTCAGATAAAGATTCATAAATGGTTGATTGCACCTGGGAACCTTTTTGGGCCTCAAGTCCTTTTAATTTTGAATCCTTATTTAGAAAATTAACCAGGTTATCTGATTTTCCTGAATAATAGTTTGCAATAAAAAACCTTCCAACTACTTCAATTTTCCCTTGTTTCTCTTCAAGACTGATTCGGTTTTCAAGTTCCACAATTTTCCTGTTTTGCTTTTGTAACAACATAAAAGTTGTTATAGAAAAGGCTATTGTACATATAACTAAAAACAAGGAAATAAGCGAGACTAGAGATAGTTTTTTATTTTTAACTTGCTTCTCTACTTTTTTTTGAGAAACCTTCTTAGTTTTTCGAATCTTGTTTGTTTTCTGGGAAACTTGAAATTCTTCTGACGAAGTAGAGGGAACATTTGAACTAGAATCAGGTGGTGCAATTGGAGATGGAGTCTCTTGTTCTGAGGTGGTTTCTGTAGTTTGCTGATCTGTCAAGACTTTCTCTTTTGATTTTTTCCCTTTACCACGATTCAGAAAACTAAAAGACTTTTTCTCTTTTTTAAAACCAAATCCTGAAAAAGCTTCCTCAACAATTGACTCGAGAGGGAGTGTCAAATTTAGACTATCCAAAATTTTAGATTCTTCACCTAAGTGTTCAACTTGTAGTTTCAGAAACTCTCCTCTGTCTTCAGCCCAAACTGATTTTTCATTAATTAAAGAGAGAAGTTCATCCCTATTTTGACACAATTCTTGTTGCTGAGTTTGTGTGTTAGTAATTTTGAACATTGCTATCACCACCAGTCTTAGAAACTATATTTGTTTCTTTTGCAAATCTTTCTAATTCTTCTATTGATTTGCCTGATTCATTCATTAAAGCAACAATATAATCAGCCTGAGTGGTGTTTAAATTTTGGGTAAGTTTTCTCTCTTTTCCTAAAAGTTTAGATTTCTGATCCTGAATTTTTTCAAGTTCTTGTTGGTATTTTCCAATTTTACCCTTTAATATTTCACTTTGAGATTTTCTAGTAACCATTCTTTTTTTCTCCTTTTCGGTATCTAGTTAGATTCTTTTTTCTGTTCACTTGTTTTTTTAGATTGTTCTTCAGATGGCTTAGAACTATCTAAAATTCCATAATCGCCTGTTTGGTCAGTTAAAATGATTGACTCAATCTTATTAACTTTTAATGTACCATTATCATTAATATAACTCAAGCGTAATGTCTTTTTGTTTAAAATATCTCGTTGGGCAGTCTCTAGGTTTTTTTTATCATCAAGTAAAGTATTTACATAATTAACTTGAGTGATAACTTGTAATTTTTCCTGATTAATAAAAATTTCTGCACTCTTAAATTTAAAGTCAATAACAAAACCTTTGTAAGTTTGATTAACAGGCTCTTCTTCTTTAGCTATTGTTTGTTTATAGAGACCATCTGTCATGTAGTCTTTATAACGATTTCTATTTTCACCAAGATCCTTTTTAGTATAGTAGTTTAACAAAAACTCCTTAACCTGTTCCTGTGTAAGAACTTGCTCGGATTTTTCTTCTTGGTTTTTTGCATTTTCTTTTTTCTGTTCACTTGTTGTCATTGATTGTCCAACTCCTACTCCAATCACTACTGCAACAATCAGAAGTAGAATGTAACCAATAATTTTTAGTGCTTTAATTTTTGCTAAATCTAACATAATTCTCCAATCTTATTTTATTTTGGTGGTATTGCAAATGTTAAATAACTTTGGTTAGTCCAAACTGTCCAATGAATTTGATTTTGAATCCCTCTAATATTACACTCTGATACTAGAAAAGTACCATCATCATTTACATATTCAACATATGCTACATGGCCATGCTCTTCAGGTGTATTCCAAAATCCACCTTGAATTGACATAACTGCTCCTGCAACTGGTGTTGAACTGTATGTCCAACCTCTCGCAGTCAATCCTCTAACCCAATTTTGCCCATCCCCTAACCAGTTATAGTGGGGGGCTCCCGCTTCTACTAAACGATTATATACATACCAAGTACATTGTCCTGGAGGATAGGTATTGCCATTTAAACTAGAGGAAACTGTCGCTCCTGACGGATAACTTCTAATTTTAGATGAATATTCAGGAGGGAATTCCCAGGAACTTTCAAGAACTGAGCTTCCACCTCTAGTGCTTCCTCTTGGACTTTTAAGATACGATAAAACCTGTTGAGCGTTATTTTGTCGCTCTTTTATTTTATCCCCTGAGTTCCCTTCCCAATACACTAAGAAATGATTAGTTAGTGAATTGACATCTTCATTGGAGTGAAGAACATCATTTAAAATTTGAACATAATAAGGACTATCACCATTCAACATAAAGTCAAGTTGAAGTTCTAAATCATACCATTTTTTCCCTTTATCTTTTGCAAAGTTTAATAATGAAGTATGCCGAACGGAACCATCTGTAGTATCTGTCCATTGTCCAAGTCCAATTCCTCTATGAACAATATTTGGATATTTTCCTCCATAGATTTCAATATTTCCCATATTCAACCAGTTAGGATCATCCCAAGAGTTAGCTGAAGCTCCCACAGGAGGATTCAGATAATCTCCTTCAGCACGTTTTGCTGTGATTGATGACTCAGTCCAAAAGTTACCTAGCATGGCTGAAACTCCATTTAAAGTCACATCTTTATCTTGTTTTTTTAAGTAGTTATATATACTACTAATTTTTTTCCCAATGTCCCCATCAAGATTAATATCTGAAATTACAGAAGTAGTTTGATTATATTCGACTTTTGGAAGATAGAAACCAACATTAACCCAAGCCCACTCTTTCTTTTTCTTATTCTTGAGTTTTTGATAGTATACTTCCTGTCCTAAAGCATCACTTACTTCCCCAATTTCAGCTCCTACCTTGATTTTATCACCATCATTTACACGTATATTACTAACATTTTTATATGTAAATTCCGCTGTTCCTGTTGTAATAAGGACATCTTGCCCTTTTACAGAAATTGTACCATCCATTACAGCATAAAGTTTTGACCCTTGATTCGCTTGCAAAACAGAACCATTATATATCTCTGTTTTTGAAACATAGCCAAACCTTTTATCAATACGTATAGGATCTAATTTTTCATCATTTGGCGTTGAATTAAATGGATTGGCTAGATCATTATATGTTACATAATATCCTACTTGTTTTGCCTGTTCTAAGACTTCGTTATACTCTTTTAACTCGGATTCACTCAATCTTAGATATTTATTTTCAGACGAAGTATAGATATCAGACATTGTTTTTAAATTGTCTTTATCTTTATTTAATTCTCCCCAAATATCGGAAAGAAGCTCCCTGTAAGAATGATTTAATTCCCACCACTTCTTATCAGTATTATAGGGTGAATCTAGCTTGTAATCTTCATATTTGTAACCCATGAACATCATTATTTCATCAATATTTGTCCAATAATCAACCTTATCTGTTGATTTTTCTCTATCAATTTTTGAAATATGAGTCCAAGCTTCTGTAAGATCAAACTCGTTTTGTGCTACAGTTGAAGTTCCTCCACCTGTCACGACTCCTAACAGGGCAATAATCAGAACTCCTAAAAACATAATCAAGTAGGCTTTAGCTGATAAGGGATTTTTAAGAACTGCCAAGATAGGCTTCCCAACTTTTACGGCCACTTTTTTAGTAGCACTAGCGGTCTTACCTGCCTTTGAAGTTCTTAATCTCGCCCGTAAACGTTGGTATTTATTAGTAACTTTCGTTTCCCATCGATTGGCAACAGGAGTCCTGGTAAAACCACGACCACGGACAAGGTTATAGGTGCGATTTCCTGCACCATATACGACCCTAGTTGCTCCTTTACCAATCTTGACGGTATATTTGCCTAGCTTCTTAGCTTGTCTTACTTCAGCGTGTGTTCTACGGATAGTCTGACGTGCTGAAGCAATATCTTCAAGCACATCATTATCCTGAAAAGCTGAATCCACAAAATGAGAAGCCTGGTGATGAGTAACTCGCCCCAGCTTTTGAGCCTTTGTCCCACCGTTACGCTGAATGGCTTGGCGTTTCTTTGCTTTAGCGGTCTTCTTACGCTCTTTAAGCGTTTCAATCTCTTTACTAGCGACCGTCCGTCTTGCCTTTTGTTTCTGCCCCAGGTAACGCTTTTCGGCATCTGTCTTGGGGTTTAAGAGCCGAGCTTCTCTCTTTTCAGCTTGTTTATAGCTGTTTTTCGTTGTCTTGAGGTCAGACTTGGCTTCCTTGTACTCACGGTTGGCATCATGGAGATCACGTCTTGTTTTTCTCGACAACGTTACACCTCCTAAGCATCTGTAGTGACAAGCTCATAGAGTCTTGTGTGTCTTGGGATAGGATTTTCAAAAGGTACAACCACTTGACCTGCGACAATCAAGCCCGTTCCTTTTGCTTTTGGTTTTTCAATATACCTGGTAAGGGTTGGAGTAAGTGTAATGGCTTTAGAAAGAGCCAATAAGTCTGATTTCTTGTGTTTCAAGAGAATCATGAACTCACTATTAGATACCAACTTGCGCCCTTCTTCTTTGTTCATCAGGGTTTCAATATTTTGTGTGATGGCTGTGGCAATCGCCCCATATTTACGAACCCGTGAATACAACTCTGTAAAGAAGATAGCCTGGGCTTCTTCTTTGAAGAAGAGCTGTACCTCGTCAAAATAAATGCGAGTAGTGAGTTTTCCTTGGGAAGCGACAACTTGATTCCAAATATAGTCCTGAATAACCATCATCGCAAACGGCTTGAGTTTTCCTGACAAGCGTTTCAAGTTGAAGATCACAAAGCGGTCTGTAATATCAACGTTGGTCTCGTGTGCAAAGATACTTTGTGACCCTTTGGCATAGATTTCAGACTTGAGCGCCAATTCCTGGGCTTCAGGTTCTTCTTGTTCAAGCAAAACATCGTGCCAATCTGCAAGCGTTGGCGTTCTATCTTCATCCGCAAACCGTTTATAAGTTTCACGGGTGACACGGTCAATAATGGTATATTGCACGTCACCGACTTCATCAAGAATAGACTCAAAGAGCCCCATGAGAAGGTTTGACTTATCCCCGATAGGGTCATCATCTTCATCCTTCAGTCGACTCGAATCAGGCAAGTCCATCAAGTTTAGGTGTGACTTAGAACCGATATAAATATCAACCAACTGCGCCCCGAACTCACGTCCAATATCGGAATATTCATCTTCAGGATCAACAATGATGATACGGTCTTCAGGGTTCTTCAGATAAGTTGGTATGATTTCCATGGTTTTTACAGTAACAGACTTTCCTGAACCTGAAGAGCCAAGAACTACGCCCGAACCAGTGTTCAGGTCTGCTTTACGGTCAACCGTAATCACATTGTTAGATAGTTGATTTTGACCGTAATAGAGCGCCCTCTCACTATCTGACTTCAGGTCAACGTTCATAAAAGGAACTTGTGTAGCCAAGTTAGCTGTGGTCATATCACGGATAAAGCGACGTTTCACATTTAAGAAGGTGTGACCAATAGGAAGGATGGTATTGAGTCCTTCTTCCTGGTAATAGTAACATTCTTGAAAATCAACGCCAACCTTACGTGAAGCGGTCAAGACTTTATCTGTGATACTTGCCAGCTCCTCATCATCCTCAGCCTTGAAGTAAAGAGCAATCAAACCTGAAAAGGCTTTTTGGTCATTGTCGTCAATCTCTTCTTTCCATCGTCTCGTTGACTCAGAAATTTCACGTGCTCGACCTGAGACAGCCAGATCCTGGTCAACCCCTTCTTGAGCGCCTGACCGTTGAGCCTTGACCATTTCAGCTTTGATAGTTGTATCCGCATTGTTAATCTTACGTATAAAGCTAGATGGCTCATAAGGCTCAGCATGAACCGTGATAGCCAGCTCAACGCCTATATCCGTTAAACTCTTAATCAGTCGATCTGTTAAGAAAGTTGGAAAGTTTCTAGCATACATGACCTTTGCGACCCCTTCATTGATACGGAAACGATTTTCCAAGAAATGAAGCCTGTTAGGGGCGATAAAATCTTTTGTATGTAATTCTGAAAGGGCAATATCCCTGAAGTTATAAGGGAGTTTGTGTTTGCCCAGGAGCAACTCCGCAAACACGTCAAGACGTTCTTTCCCATCCATTTCTTCAAAGGTAATATCCATTTGAGAGTATTGATTTTCAAGTGAGTTGCCTAGCTCGCTTAAGTTGGCATCCGCTTGCACTCGATTATAGGCTTCTGTCTTCAAGGTCACATATTTTTCAACCTTGAAATTCTTTGAGTCACTTGAGAAACTACTTTCAATCATTTCATTGTATTCCCTACGGAAATTATCAAAGCCGTCACCAACCTCATCATACTTAATTTGGTCAACAGCGTTGTCTTCGATTTTCCGATTGATAACCAGGAGCTGATAAGTAGAGCCTGCATCAAGTGAATTGAGCGCTTCAGCGTGTGTATCAATCACGTCAATCTTTTCTTCCTGATTAGCGGATAGATAGGCGACATCACCCAAGCGATAGGTTCTTGACCATTCGTTTTTGGCAACGTGCATCAGCCCATTTTCAAATAGGCTATTGTATTTAATGGTATTTTGTGTTGAAGCCTTCAAGGAGCGTTTTAGGCGTGCCTTACGTTCCTTTTCAGCCTTCGTCAACTTCTTTGACTTTCTTCCAAGATTTAAAATCATCTTTTGTGAACTCCTCTCCTTCCTCAAACTCTGTAATAAAAGCTCGCTTCTGAACTTTTAGATTAAACATGACCTTGTCTTTGACTGCTTCATCAAAGCCTAACCCGTAAATGATAAAGGGAGGGGCAATGAGGAGCGCCACAAGGTACATAAAAATATCTGATAGTCCCATTAAGGAAATGGTGATAGTGAGTGACACCACTATCCCAATCCCAAGCATCATGACTAAAAGACGTTTGGTCATCCCAAAGGCGACGGGTCTTTCATAGTTGTCAAACTGCTTGAGGAACTCACTTCCTAATTTGTTCATACAACCTCTTTCTAGCTACAATAAAAACACCTTGCTCTGGCAAAGTGTTTGTTCAACAGTTTCAATTTTGTTAGTCTCTCATGCGTCCAATCGTTGACATGACAGCACCAATTAAAGCCACAATCAAAAGAATTGGTATCGAAGTATTATTAAATATAAGGTTGGTATTAACTTCGTAATCTAAAATCGTCCCATAGTAAATAACTCCTGCAATACTCCAAAAAATAGATAGACCAATAAACATGATTATCCAATTCCAAAGGACACTTAAAAGGAAAAATGGAGTTGCAATCAGAAATCCAACAATCATAATCAGACCTGATAAAATCAGACTAAAGAAATTGCCAATCATTGACCAAATAGTGCGTTTCACTCGTTTTGGAGCGTTTGATTGAACTGATGTAGGTGGTTCTAATGGTTCTTCTTGCGATTGAGGAGACAATTTAAAATGGTTTCCTTCTCGCTTGATATAGTATCGTTTTTCTGACATGAACTCACCTCCTTATGGAACTATTTTACCAAATTTATTGCTTTTTTACATGGCATTTAAAAGTGTTTTTGCCAAGCGCTGACTACCGAACAAGGCGACAATATAGACAATACTTTTTGCGATAGATGCAAAAGCAGTCGCCCAATCTCCTGATGATGCTTTAAATAAGTCATCCGTTACCAAAGCAGGGTAAAGTCTGACAATAATGACAAGCAATAACCCCTGGAAGGCGTAAGCTGAAAAGTGTTTTAAGAAGTTGATGGCTACTGGCTTTGTCTGTTCAGACATGAAGAAAGCCACAATTAGCGGAGCGACTGCCTTCAAGAGATACATTTGGAAAAATCTCATAAAGACAAGTAATTTCGCACATACATCAGCTATTAGCTCAGTAAATTTGCCTACGATATTGACAATCTGTTTGGCTATCCATCCACTTACACCTGAAGTATCCATATCAGACTTAAATGTTTTATTCGGTAACACGCCATCGACAAGAGCAATCCCCTTGTTAAAGACAAATACGATAAAATCAAAGATTTCTGAAATGTTATAAACCAATAGAAATGCAATAGCATATCCAAGAGCTACTTCCATCCAAAGCTGAACCGTTAAGCCACCGCCCTCTTGTCCTAACCGTCTATTCCATGAAAAAACATCAAAGAGAAAGAAGGTTAGAATCAAGATTGAAGCGACTGGCAATAAAGCCCCGTTAATCGTATCAGCGTATTGATTGACTGTTGAACTATACTCAGCTAGAGAATTTGTGATATTATCCATTCACTCTAGCTCCTTTCAGGTTTAGTTGATGGCTTGAAGCGCTGCAATAATTGCTTGGCAGACCGCCGCCCCGATAACACCGAGAGCGCCACCGTTAATCATGGCATTTGACCCTTTTTCCTGGCGCATAGAGTCATTGTTGTTACGACCACCAAAGAAGTCAATAACTCCTGCAAGAACCCATACAAGTCCTGTAATACCAACGACTGCTTGAACAATTTGAAAAACTTTAACTGCTGTATCCATAAGATTTAATCCTCTTTCTTTTTTGTAATTTGTAAATGTTTAATTGCATCTGCAAGGACGACCATTTCGTCCTCAAAAAGTGTGACACCCTTGCCAACTTGTGAATGGTCATCTTTCCATGACCGTATATCATATTTTGGATCGGCATCATTCCATGAAATAATGTTTAGTTCCTTTTGCCACCCTCTGTCATTCTTTGATAAGACGGAAATCGTCTCAATGATTTTAAAGCGTATAGGCTCATTATTATCTTTTGTTGGTTGACGGTTGGACTGGATTTTCTTTTGTTGGTCTTCAAAACTGTCTTTCCAACCTTTGTCATTTTCCCAATCCGTCATAAATTTCCTCCTGTGGTTCGTTTTCTAGTGCGGTGATAGCCCGTCCCTGTAAGTCTAAGCACGTTGATCATTCCAAATCGACATCTTCTCGCAACCATAATTCCATTTCGTTCTATTGTGCGAATTGCGGAAAAAACGTCTTTGTATTCAATCTTTATCTCAACGTACATAGGCTTTCCTGCGACATAGGCTTTTCTTGATACTGTGCCATACTTTGGTTTTAACTTCAGTATTTCACCACTATCAAGATAAGCAGAAGCTCCACCTTCACGTCCCAATTGTTTTAGGTCTCTAATACAAACTTCGTTGTTTGCAAGGTCTTCAAATTTATTCATTCTTTTCTCCTTCTCGAATAAATTTAGGTTGATTTACACCCATGCTGTATAACCTCCTTTTTGGTTATATCCGTATTTCATACGCTCCGTTTATGGTCATAACGGAAACCCGCGAAAAATGCGCACTGTGACTGAGGCTAGATGACTAGCTTTACACTCCGCCCCCAATTTTGTATCTCATAGTCACGCTGTATCAGGGCAGAGGGGGTATTCAGTTGTCAAAGTGCTTCAGCAGTTTATTGACTTGCTCGGGTCAAAGAAAATATTAATCAGCATAGAAGAGGCCATAGCCAGCTACTAACATACTTTTTCATCAGCTTACCCCTTTATTTTGTTGATTTCTGATCCTCTGACTCCATTCAGCCATCACGCCGTTAAACACGTATTCAGCAACCATTTCAGACGAGCGGGCAAACCTCATATTCTCTAAAGCGTATTGATAACGGTCATCAAAATACACCATCGCAAAATCAGCAGTTGCCTGTGAAAAGTTTTCTTTAAGCAACTGGTCATGAACCAAATTCCAAATATAGTCTCGGTCGTACTTAGTCGCCTTATCAACTTTTCGGGAAAGGTTGCCTCTATTTTTTCCTTCAGAATTTTGAGGGGCTTTCTCTTCTTCCTCCTCTAAACTAAAATCAGTATCACTAAACTCAGGCTCACTAGAATCAGTATCATTAGGTTCTGAAATTCCGAAGTCTTGACTTCTGTTTTCCAGAGTTCTTGAATTTTGATTTTCAGAATTCTGGAAGTCGGAATTTCCGATTTCCGCTGGCATCAAGGGTTTAGCCTCATTTTCAACCTTTAAAGAACCAAGATAAATCAAATTGGGTTTGTTTAAACCTTGGCGAACTTCTTCGAGTAGGTCATGTTTTTTCAGCTCTTTTTTAAGCTTAATAACCTTATCTTTTCCGCAACCTAACATCTCTCCAATTTCTTCAACGGTAAAGATGAAATAGATATTTCCATCAGCATCAATCCAATTGTTTTTTACTGATAGCTCAAATCTATCCTTTAGGATGGCATAAAGCAATTTAGACTCAGCAGACATCTTTTTATAGAGTTCAGACTCAAAAAGTAACTTTGGTACACGGAAGAATCTTTCTCCGTTATTAACCTGTGCAAGTGAGATTCTTTCCATACCTAAACCTCCCTAAATCTAAGACCACCTTTTGAGTTAAAAGTAATCAATCCAAAAGATTCTAGTTCTTTAATGTTGTCTATTGATTCTTGACGGGTTATACCTGTCTGTTTCATCAAGAATGAAATAATCAATTCACGTGTTTCTCTTTCTTTTGATGTCATTTGTGACCTCCTGAGATTAAATTGAAAAAAACAAAAGAGAACGCTATTCACGTTCTCTCAATGTTATTTATTCAATTCTCCCAATTTAGGACACATACTTTTTATTTGCTAATCCAAGATTTCATCTTGCTGATTTAAGATTCAAGTTTTAATCCAACCACTGAATATAGGCTGTTTTATCCTTACTATTATAACCAGCTCCTTTATAAAAATCCTGGGTGCTTGTATTTTTAGAACCTGTCAGGAGCGTCATCTTATAACAATTTCCCTCTTTAGCTATCTTTTTAGCATATTTAAGACAAGCGCTTGCATACCCTTTCCCTCTATCTTCTTCTCGGGTCACCACATTTTCTATCAAAGCATAGGGTCTCACACCTCTTGTCAAATTGGGAATAATGACACAAATACAGGAGGAGACTATTCTTCCTTCCACCTCCTTCACGATAACATGATGGCGCTGGTCGGAAATCATCTCACTCCATACTTGCTGCAAATGAGGACTATCTTCTGGGACCTCTTTCTCATGTAAGGACAGGTAGAGATTTAATAACTCAAATAAATCCTCCTGTACAGCTTCTCTCAACAATTTTATTTCCTCCAATCCTTTGTTAATAGATTTGAATAAAAAAACTCTGACCGAAGCCAGAGATTCTAGTTAATTAAAGTGAGTTCACGTCAACCTTGATACCAACACCTTGAGTAGTTGTGATTGTCAAGTTTGTTACGTAAGTTCCTTTAGCTGTAGCTGGTTTTGCTTTTTGGATTGTTTCGTTGAAAGCTTTAAAGTTTTCAACCAATTTTTCAGCTTCAAATGATACTTTACCGATGATTGCTTGAACGTTACCTGCACGGTCAGCACGGTAAGTGATTTTACCACCTTTAGACTCTTCAACTGCTTTAGCAACATCCATTGTTACAGTACCAGTTTTAGGGTTTGGCATCAAGTTACGTGGTCCAAGGACACGTCCTAGACGTCCAACAAGAGCCATCATGTCAGGTGTAGCGATAACTACGTCAAAGTCCAACCAACCGTCGTTGATTTTCGCAACAAGATCATCTTCACCAACAAAGTCTGCACCTGCAGCTTTTGCTTCTTCAGCTTTTGCACCACGTGCAAAAACAAGAACGCGTGAAGTTTTACCAGTACCGTTTGGCAATACCATTGCGCCACGGATTTGTTGGTCAGCTTTTTTAACGTCGATGTTCAAGTTGTAAGCAACTT
>ERZ773043.341-NODE-341-length-27236-cov-14.360288_pt1 | contig 27236 bp, 25 predicted proteins | sample MGYA00580636_ERZ773043 | MGnify/ENA primary metagenome ERZ773043 (study PRJEB29015, sample SAMEA2737992) | human oral metagenome | biome: human oral; feature: human-associated habitat; material: dental | place: China | collected 2065 ...
TCTACCCTTGATTTTCTATATATTGCTTTAACATTTCTTCAGAGACATTGCCTACACTACAAGCAAAATATCCGTCCGTCCAAAATGTATGTTCTTTCCAAAAATGATTCTTAAGATATTCTGTATGCTTTTTCCATATATGATATGTTGTATAGCTCTTAATCAGATCAACCGCTTTACTTATGGACATTGTAGGTTCAGTCTCTATCATATAGTGTATATGGTCTTTGTCTGTTTCCATATATTTTATGATTATATTACTCTTTGTGCATATCTCATAAGAAAATTGTTTTATATAATCTGATATTTCTTTTAATGCTAAAAGCTTTTTTCTATACTTACATACAAAAATAATATGGTACTGTAATAAATATTTATGTCTGTTCTTTGATTTCCATACTCACATAAAACCGGTTATTGTATCGCAAGTATCTATTTTTTTGCTACCTTAACGGCACATGAAAAGTATTATTTTGAATAATTTGTTAAGCCAATTATATTACAATCTTCCTGATAGGAATACAGGCTTTTTTATAAAATTAAGTTCAGTATTTTATACAAGCTCATTATATACTATATTTTATCTTTTTATATATAAAAACACCTCTAAGACAAGCAGATCGTTATTATCGATCCGTATGACTTAGAGGTATCTTGTAAAGTGCCTAATATTAGTGCATCAACAGTTCGCTGAACTAATATAAACTATAGCATACCTATGATTTATTAAAACAAATCATTTAAGCTTTCAGACATGGTAGGATGGGTAAATATAAAGTTCCTTACTTCCTCTGCCTTTATTCCATGATCAATAGCCAGTTTAATAAAGTTTATCATTTCATGAGATTCTGCGCAAAATAAAGCTGCTCCAAGTATTGTTCCATCCGCTTTAGTTATTGCCTTAAGTAAGCCTTCCGTCTTTCGAAGAACTTTTGCCTTTGGAATTGCATTTGCCAAAAGATTGCTTACTTTGTATTCAATACCTGCATCTTTTGCCTCTTTCTCACTCATGCCTACACGAGAAAATGGCGGATCGATAAATACCGAATAAGAAAAAGCTCCTCTGTTATTTACCGTACGCTTACCTTCTCCAAGCATATCATCAAGTATTATTCTGCTGTCATCAAGTGAAATATAGGTAAATTGTAACTTTCCGCACACATCTCCGGCAGCCCATATATTTTTAACACTTGTTCTCAAATGTTCATCCGTCTCAACTGCTCCTCTTTGAGTAAGCGTAATTCCTGCATTCTCACAACCCAGTCCATCAGTATTCGGTCTGCGTCCTGTAGCAAGAAGTATAGCCTCCGAATCAAGAGTTTTAGTTTCTTTGTTACTTTCATAATAAAGAACGGAGTCTTCAATCTTGGTTATCTGTGCTCCGGTAATTATATTTACACCTTTTGCCTCAAGACTTGAGCGAATCGCTTGGGCAATATCCTCGTCTTCTCTTGGTAAAAATACATCTGCGTCTTGAATAATGCTTACCGCACTTCCGAAGTCAGCATACATAAAGGCAAACTCAAGACCTATATACCCTCCACCCACAATTGTAAGTGATGCCGGTAATTTATCAAGATCCATAATTGTTTCGGATAGATATACCTTCTTACTTTTATCGGCACCCGGAATTTTAGGTATTATCGGTGTAGAACCGGTGTTAATAATAAACTCTGTGCCTTCAATACCTACAACACCCTCCTTTGTAAGAACATTTATATGATGCTCATCTGTAAATGTTGCCGTACCGTCAATAATATCTACGCCTGCCTGTATAAGTTTATCATAGTTGGCTTTTCGAAGAGCTGCTGTAAGTTTCTTCTTCTCCTCTACCGTATTCTTATAGTATTCTTCCTTTGCAGGGAAGTCGCCTTTGGGTGAACTTTGTGCATCGGTTATAAGTCTTTTAGATGGTATACAACCGACATTAATACAAGTCCCTCCGTACATATCGGCGTCTTTTTCAATAAGTGCCACGCTTTTTCCGTCTTTAGAAAGCTTTGCCGCAAGTGTTTTTCCGGCTTTTCCAAAGCCTATAACTACTACATCGTATTTTGTTTTCATACTGATCCTTTCAATTATTTTAATCACAAACCCTGTGTATTTTTAATATGTTTATCTTAGATTGTGTATTAAAATCCAATGCTTTTATTTAATAATTTTACCTTTTATAAGATACAATAAAATTATGTTATTTGTATGAAAACTTTGTTTGCAAAATTATTCATACTTTACTAAATCCGCTCTTATGAAACTTTCCAGTAAAAAAGACTGTGTGCCGGAAGTAAATAACCCTCTTGCAAAGAAATATGCTCACCGCTTAATAAATCTACCGCTTCACCTACATTAGCACCATTAAATCCGGCATAGTAGGATTGGTTATCGGCATTAACGGCAAACCATATACGCTCTCCCTCAAACTCCCTCTCAAATACAAGTTGCCTGTTTGTAAGAACAACGCTCCTGTAATCCCCGTAAATCAGCGACTTATACTGCTTGTGAAGTGCGGCACAGTCAGATATCAGTGTAGTAAGCCCATTCCAATCAGGAGCTGAAAGTTCGGGGCGGAGGGCATCATCACCGGTATTGTCCTTGGCACCCAAAATCCCCCACTCACTGCCATAGTATATACAGGGAATACCGGGCATAGCAAAAAGCAAACCGTAAAGCAGCGGCAAATGTTTCTGCTCTTTTAAAATACTTGCCACTCGGCTGACATCATGGTTATCTGCAAAGGACATAAGGTGTTTACCTTTGTAGATCGCACTGCCCTCCTTTCCGAACTGACGATTTAGAGAATAGGAGATCTCAAAAAGATTTAAGTCATTAAAACTTGAATAAAGCCCCTTATAACATTCATAATTAGTGCAACTGTGCAACATTTCATCATTTACTATTCTGTTATAATCTCCAAACAAAATTTCACCCAGCAGTAAAAAATCCTCTTTTATAGAATCACAAAACTGTCTGAGTTTACGCATAAAGGATTCTTCCAAACAATAAGCCACATCGAGCCTTAAACCGTCAATTTGAAACTCCTCTATCCAGCCTTTAATGCAAGCAAAAAGATATTCTATCACATTAGGGTTTTCAAGATTAAGCTTTACCAGCTCAAAATGCCCTTCCCAGCCCTCATACCACAGTCCGTCATTATAACAGGAATTACCTTCAAAGCTTATGTGAAACCAGTCCTTATAAACTGACTTCTCCCTATTTTGCAATACATCTTGAAATGCAAAAAATCCCCTGCCTACATGGTTAAACACTCCGTCTAAAACCACTCTTATTCCATTTTCTCTAAGTGCCTTACATACAAAAGCAAAGTCTTCATTACTGCCAAGCCTACAGTCGATTTTTGTGTAGTCTCTGGTATCATAGCCATGGCGGTCGGATTCAAATACCGGCGAAAAGTAAATTGCATCTACATTTAACTTTTTGATATGTGGAATCCAATCCACAACCTTGCGTATCCTAGGTACTGACTGCCCGTCATTACATTTCGGTGCACCACAAAAACCTAAGGGATATATTTGATAAAAAACACTGTTTGTTGCCCACATATTATAGTCTCCTTTTACATAACTTTTTATTATACTAAGCTTTGATAACTAAGTGATTCCTTGTCTTGTATCTTTCTATTGACAATCCGATAAAATAAAATAATATATTTTCATAACAGATTATAACTTATTTAATTAATATTGAATATTATTTTTAAGTATTGAAATCTGCGTTTACTTTATCTGCAAAATTACTAATTATTTTCAAAGAAGTTATATTATCATCTTTTCTATATAAATAAAGGTTAAATATTTAAATAAAAACGCAAAACTCCCAATATAAGTATATGCACCGGATAGAAAAAGTAATTTATCCACTTATATTGTCTTCCTCTTTCTCCATTGTATGTTATAGTCATAGCAAAGCCCAAAAAAGAGTAAATCTCTTTTATAATTGATAGATAGCCAAGACCTGCTCCAAGTATCGGTTTATCATAGAAAATATAAAAAAGATAAGCAGTAATTATAGCATGATAGTCGTAATCAAGACTTAATGTCATCGAAATAAATCCAAAAATAAGCACAATTATAATTGATACGGCATACCAAAAAACTTTGTTACAAATCTTTTTCTTAAGTGTATCAATTATCCAAATTGTAATAAGGCACAGAGCCAAGGTAAACATCATATTGTTCCAATACGGGTTAAAGTAGGTTCTTGATGTAAACATATCAAATGGAACTTCAGATATCACTCCAAATATAAGAAGTGTAAGCAGATACTTCCTCCTGTTACTCGTTTTAAAAAATCCCTCTACTATAAAAAAGACAAATATAGGAAAGGCAATTCTTCCCAAAATTGAAAGTATATTAGATAAATGTAATAAAATCCCTCTACCGTCAAGCATAGGTGTTATTAACACATTGTTTATATGGTCTATCAGCATTGATATAAATGCTAAATATTTCAGTTTTGCCCCATTAAAGACTTGGAACTTTTTTAATTTTTCAAATCGTTTATTTACTCCCACAATTTCTCCCTCCGGACAGGTCTTTTCTATTTCATATTAATATAAAGTGAAGTAGGAAATCCTAAGCAAAAAATTTTTCCCTCCTCTTTGCTTAACCTAAGCACTCTGTTATAAAGTATAGCATATTGTCAGCCCGATTATTAACAGATTTTAATTTAGCTATCTAAACTACTATTTTACTACTTTTATTTGAGTTCTTGATATTTTTTTGCGGTTAAAAGACAGGTTCGTATATGCCAAAACTCCTTCTTCATCTTCCAAGCTGACCAGTATCTTTACAAGTTCGTTGCCCAATTCATCAGCTCTATACATAACCGTCCCATTATAAAGGTTTGATAAAAAACTTAAAATTTCATGCTCTATCAAAAAATCTACATATTTAATTATAACACTGATATCATCTTCTACACCCTCATCTACCATGCCTATATCAAGAATACTGACATCATATTCTTCTACTCCGGGTATCTCTACAATGTTTGAATCTTCTTTATTCTCTTTTTCCAAATCAACCTTAATAGGGGATGAATAAAAAATAGCCGGCATTATTACACAAAGAGTTTTTGTTTTGCCATGTTGTGTAAGTTCCGCTTCAAAAGGAACACCTTAATAGGTAATTCCTTTTGCAAATCCAAGAGGTGTGAGTCTGATATACATTCTTTGTGATTACATAGCGGCATATCATAATCTAATTTATAATAAGCCCCATACATATTTTCTTTATAATATTTATCTTTCTCAATATCTCTAAGATGCTCATAGCCAAATACCTTGGCAGCTAAAATACTGCTATTATTCTTCTTAATATACTCCTTTGTAAACTTTATTGTTTCTTTTGCTATATTTATTAAATCCATTCCGGTCATAGCCTACCTCCGTAATTTGCTTTCTATACTTTGTTATCGTATAAAGTATAGCAGTTTTGATGTACAAAAAAACGGACTCGGTCAGAATCTTCTCCAAATTAAATTTTATTTAAACAGGCTGCTAAAATAAAACCTCTTTCTGACCTTTTACTTTCTTAACAGTATCTTACCTAAAATACAAAGTCCTCCAAGTTTCGGATTACTATCCTAAAACTTTGGAGGACCTTGTTAATTAAAATATATATTTAATGAAGGTTGTTAAGAATTATATCTATATAGGGCTATTTTATGTCTAATCGTAAATAAGATAATTTTTATAAGTTACTGCTAATGTTTATAGTTTCTATCATTCAATAAACTGCTATTAATCATCAATTTCAAAGCCGGCTGTTTCAAGCCTTTTAATTTTTTCAAAACCAATAAACTACTGTTAATCATCAATTTCAGAGCTGCTTGAAACTATCGCACCGGTTGAAGCATCTATATCGTACTCATATTCGACATTGCCCACCTTGAACTCAATTTCATAAACTCTAATTCCATCTTCCGTGTCAAGCTGTACCTTAGTAAAGTTTGCACTTCCCACTCCTGCGTGTGAAAGAGCTATTTGTTTTGCTTTTTCTGTTGAAATACCTGAAACTGCTGCCTTGGTAGGTGCTGCTGTTTCCGCAGGTGCTGCTGACACCTTTGGTGCAGGCTCCGGTGCAGGAATTGAGTAATTCTCAATATCCCTGTCAGCAGATATTATGCTGCCGTCTGCCACACTGATCTCATAATCATATTCAACATTTCCGCTATAAAACTCAATATCATAAACTTTTATACCGTCTTCGTAATCAAGTTCAGCCTTAACAAATAAAACCTTGTCCTGTGAAAGACCTGCATGAGCAAGTGCTATCTCTTTTGCTTTTTCTACACCTATATCTGCAGATGGAGCTGTTGTCTCCTGCTGTGCCGCTGTAGTCTGTGCCGGTATATTATAGTTTTCAATATCAAAATCACTTGATACTATTTCTTTGGTCAGTGCATCTATATCATAATCATACTCTACATTTCCGCTGTAAAATTCTACATCATAAACCAGTCTGTTATTCTCATAATCAAGCTCTATGTTAACAAATGTAACATCCTTTTCTGAAAGTTTTGCATCTGCAAGTGCAATCTTCTTTGCATCATCGGCACTTATTTGCTTTGCTGTGTTTACTTCAACAACTGTATTACTGATGAGATTTTCATTCACATCTTCAATAGCGTCTGCTATATTTTCCCTGATGCTGTCTTCACTGTCATAGTCAACTATATCTTTTATATCTATACCTTTTTTCTCAATTAAATCTGCAATATCGGTTACCCTCATTTTAGCTAACTCTTTTGCATCAAGAGTATTATCCTTAGCTGTAAGATTAAGTACAAACACTGCCTTTCCTATGGATATATTGTTTTCTTTTGCAAATTTATCAGCATCTACAGCATTTTTCAAAATCTGATTCATAACATTTGCCTTTACATCATTCTTATCCAAAGCAATATTTATATCATCCAGTACTTCTTTTTTAACTTCTTTTGCCTTATTTGGATCATTATTTCTTACAGTAACCAATATTCCTGTATTATTATTTTCAATGTATCCCTTTTGAACCATTGAACCGATAAGTGCATTTACCGCAACCTTAAGCTCTGCATTCTTTAGGTCCATTCCATCAATAACAGCTTTTCCATCCTTATTGGTAGATTGTATCTCTATAACTTTGTTATTTTTATTTGTTATAATCTCTACTCCCGGATTTACATCTATGTCCACATGTGAGTCCGGAACAAAATTGTTTCCATAATACGGAACACCTACAATTCCTGCTGCAAACAATACACAAGCCACTGTTGCCGCACCTATAAAACCTCTGCTGAGTATATTAAACTTTTTCATTGTTTTCCATCCTTTCCGTCTCCACAGAAAATATTTTGTTAGATTATCTTAAACATATTCTCCGTAATATCATTCGCTCTTTTGGTCCGTTTTTACTATATTTTCAAAAAAGTCTTCTGCAAAATATCTTCTGCATTATAAACATTTTTGTTACTGAAAGGGTAAAGACTGATTATGCCTCTGTATTTACCTTTGCGATACTTTTATAAGTTTACTATCCACCGTCGACGTTCATTTGGATCATCTTATAAGACTATCGCCGCTTAAAGCTTTTCTTATTTATCCTTTCACTATATTAATGCATGAGCATAACATTTTATTGCAAGTTAAATTAAATTTTTTTATTTTTTTATTTTCGTTTTTTTTCTAAGAATAATTAAGTCCCCCAAAGTTTCAAATCTACATTCTAAAACCTTAGGGGACTTTACTTAAACCTATTTATTTTTTATAAATTTACCTGCTAATCATCAATTTCAGAACTGTTTGAGATTATTGCACCGCTTGCCGCATTGATTTCATAATCATATTCAACATTGCCTGCCTTAAACTCTATATCATAGACCGATACTCCATCATCTATATCAAGCTCTACCTTTGTAAAGCTTGCTCCTGAAACTTGCGCATGAGAAAGTGCTATCTGCTTTGCCCTTTCTGCAGAAATATTGGAATGTGCCGCTTGGGTTGGAGCTGCTGTAGGAGCCGGCGCTGCTGTCGGCGCAGGTGCTGCTGTCGGTGCAGGTGTAGGCGATTGTGTATGGTTTGGTGCTGCTGTAGGTATTGAATAATTTTCAATATCCCTGTCAACTGATACTATTGCGCCACTTGCCGCATTGATTTCATAATCATATTCAACATTTGCACTGTAAAACTCTATATCATAGACTTTTACACCGTCATCATAATCCGGCTCCGCCTTAACAAAGGATACATTGCCTCGTGAAAGACCTGCATCAGAAAGTGCTATATCTTTTGCTTTTTCTATGCCTATATCTCCATTTGCAGCATTTACATTAGTCTGCTGTTGTGTATCCTGAGTATTAACAGGTATGCTGTAATCCTCAATATCAAGATCGCTTGATATTATATCTTTGCTTACTGCATCTATCTCATAATCATACTCGACATTTTTGCTATAGAATTCTATGTCATACACCTGCCTGTTATTCTCATACTCAAGTTCAGTCTTAACAAAAGTAGCATCTTTTTGTGCAACCTTTGCATGTGCAAGTGCAATTTGCTTTGCTTCATTGATGCTGATTTGCTTTGTCTTACTTACCTTTTCTTTTGATAAAGCTTCTGTAGTGCCTGTAATATTTTCACTAACATCTTCATCTACATCTTCAATGGTATCTGCAATATTTTCCCAAATACTGTCGTCATCATCATAGTTAACTATATCTCTTATATCTATGCCCTTTTTTGCAACCAAAATTGCAATATCGCTTACCTTCATTTTAGCCAACTCTTTTGCATCCAAGCTGCTGTCTTTAGCTGCCAAATTAAGCACAAATACCGCTTTCCCTATGGATATATTATTTTCCTTTGCAAATTTAGCTGCATCTACAGTATTTTTCAAGGTCTGATTCATGATATTTGCCTTTATATCATTCTTATATAAAGCAAAATTTATGTCATCCAATACCTCTTCTTTAACCTTATCGGCTTTGTCCAAATTGTCATTTCTTACAGTCACCAATATTCTTGTATTGTTATTTGTGATATATCCCTTTTGAACCATTGAACCGATAAGTGCATTTACCGCAACTTTGAGTTCGGTATTTTTCAAGTTCATTCCGTCAATAACACTGTCTCCATCCTTATTGGTAGCTTGCACATCCAAAACTTTGTTCTTTTTATTTGTTACTATCTCAACTCCGGGATTTACATCTATATCCACATGGGAGTCCGGAACAAAATTATTGCCATAATACGGAACTCCCACCATCCCAACCGCAAGCAATACGCAGGCGGCTGCCGCTACTCCTATAAAACCTCTATTGAATATATTAAACTTTTTATTTATCCCTTTTTTCGTTTTCTCTTCATCTAAAGAAGCAATATTTCGGGAGATCCTTTCAAACATATCCTCGGGAATCATTCCGGATACAGCAGTGTCGAGCTTCTTTTCAATATCTTCCCTTTTCATTAAAAGCCCTCCTCTTCCAAATATTTTTGCATCTTCCTAATAGTTCTATTGTACTTGGAAAGTACCGTATTTATAGGCATATCAAGAAGATCCGCTATTTCTCGGTTTTTAAACCCTGCTACGGCGTGAAGCAAAAGTATCGTTCTTTCATCTTCATCCAGTTTATTTACAGCAGCTTCAAGAACAATACGCTCACTGACATCTTCCACAAAAGAAAAAATCGGTTCAGGCATATCACTTACCTCTTCCATACTGTCTTCCTTCTTTCTTTCACGGAATTTCATCAGTGCAAAATTTTTTGCTATTGTAAAAATCCAAGCCATAGGTTTATCATATGAGGTATAATCTTTGGCTTTTTGATATATTTTCAAAAAAGTCTCCTGCAAAACATCCTCTGCATCATGAGGATTTTTCGTTATTGAAAGGGCAAAGGCATAAACACTCTTATTTGTTTTTTCATATAAAGTATGTAATGCCTCCATGCTGCCCTTTGCGATATCTTTTATAAGTTTATCATCCACTGTCGATGAAAGCTTTGAACCCTCTTCCAAGACCGCCATCAAATTAAGCATCTTTTTTTATCCTTTCATTATATTAATGCACGAGAATAGTATTTTATTGCAAGCGTTATAATTTTTTTTATTTTAATAAAAACTCTCCTGCCATGGTTATCGAATTATATCATAAAGTTTGCTTAAGCTCAAATGTAAGATGGGGTGTGTAAGATATTAAAAATTAATATTAAAGACGACTGTGTCTTAGCTTATAAAGTATAGAGAATATAATAGTATTCATTACTTAGCAATATTTGTTTTTACAAATAATACGGATTATATAGTTTTAAGATAAAACTTATCAAGTTATAGAAAACCAACTAAATTTTTTCTGCAAGAGCAGCCGCTTGACTACAGCCGTCAGTTTTTTCAATATCTCCCTCATTTTGTACACCTGTTATCAAAACCTCACCTACCATGTGCCATTGCAAAAGAGCAGCAGTGCGTTCAATAGGAATCCTTACCCCATCTATAACGGACATATCATCTTCAGCGCAGCAGCATATCAAGCCACAGCCTTTCCCAGTAACATTTTCATGATCCATACAAAAAGGAAACATCTTATCAATAACTGCCTTGATTTTCGCCGGAATAGAGTACCAATATACCGGCATTGTATATATAACTGTGTCTGCTTCCAAAATTGCCGGAGCAATAGAATTAAAATCATCATCAAAAGAACAAGCTTTTCCGTTTTTTAAGCAGGTTTCACATGCATTGCATCCATCTATATTTAAAGAAGTTGCATCAAACCGGGTAATACTGTGTCCTCGCTCCTTAGCCGCTTCAATAAAGGCTTTAGTCATTGCAATACTGTTGCCGCCTTTTCGTGGACTTCCGGTGATAACTACTATTTTCTTGCTCATAATAACCTCTCTACTTTCTTAAAATTGACTTTTTACAATGTTCATACTAAAATTATACCCAAAACAGTAGCAGCGACAAGTACGCACATTTAGGTGCGATACTTACAATCATGTTCAATACTTACTTATTGGAGAGTGTAAAATGTGTGAAAAACAGATTTGTAGAGAATGTATAAATTCTACAGGCTTCAGTTATACATTGTCATTGATCAACGGCAAATATAAAATGTCCATATTGTACGCCTTAATGTCATTTGGTGTGGTTCGTTTCAATGAGATGAAGAAATATATCAACGGAATTTCTTATAAGACTCTAAGCTGCGCCTTAAAGGAACTTGAGGCTGATTGCCTTGTGCATAGAAAAGAATATCCGCAAATTCCGCCTAAAGTAGAGTATAGTTTAACAGAGAGGGGTAAGTCCCTGATTCCTATTTTAGACGGAATGTGTGAATGGGGTGACAAGAATAGGGTTTAAGGAGTCATTTAACCCCTGTAGGAGTTGCTAAGAGAGATACCTCTCAATTTAGTGACAAGAATAGGGTTTAAGGAGTCATTTAACCCCCCTTCAGGTCATTAACATTTTTTAAAATTAAATTTTTTATCATAGTCATTTTTTAATTCAATTTCTTTTTCTTTAACTGATACCTTGTTATAGCAACGCTCCAAGCTTGCGTATTTTTTGGTGTGGATATTAATAAGTATAGTTATTATAGGAGCCGGGGTACCTTTTTTAACCGTTTTTGCTAATAAATAATATGCATCCAAAAATATAAGATTTCTACTCCTACTCACTCAGCCTTTTAATGTGTCTTTTCAACGATTGGCGTATATTTACTCTCAAAAAGAGTCAAAAGCTTCAGTAAGTCCTTATCCAAGAAGGTTAATGCCTGCTTTCTGATATCATCCGGTATTCCGTAATACGCTTCTGCAACACTACCGCATATCGCAGCTAAAGTATCACTATCTCCACCAATTGAGATTGCATTCCTTATAGCATCTTCAAAGCCTGTGGACTCAAAGAATGCCTGCAAAGCCTGAGGTACTGTGTCCTGACAAGTTTCATTAAACCTGTATGTGTCTCTTATCTCATCGAGAGTAAAATTCATAGGATAATAATTCTCTTTAATGTAATCTTTTATTTCAAAAATACCGCTTCCTGTTTTAGCCATATAGATAGCCACCGCTGTTGCCTCAGCCCCCTTTATTCCCTCAGGATGGTTATGAGTCACTTCAGTCACTAGCTTTGATAACAGTTTTGCCTCTTCAAGACTTTTTGCTGCAAATCCTGCTGCACTGACCCTCATTGCGGAACCATTGCCATAACTGTTGTATGGTCTTGGGTCATCAGAGAACATCCAACCATAAAACCTTCCGCCATATCCGCAATCAGGATAGTTTCTTCCTATGCTTTGCATACACTTTACAGCATTATCGGATAGATCACTGAAGTCGGGCTTACTGACTATAATAGCCCTCGCAATAGCAAGACTCATAATACTGTCATCTGTGGGAAAACATCCGTTTGTAAATAATTCAAAGTCTTTATCCCGGTGATTATTCCATTCAAAGCGTGAGCCCACAATATCACCGATAATCGCTCCTAACATTTTCTCCTCCTTATGCAATTACTTCTGTTATTGATTATTTTTACTATATAGTTTTATTGTCGATATTACTAAAAATTTAATCAAACAAATTCTCTTTTAACTCTACTTTCAGTAAATTTATTAGCTAAAACAACTGATCAAGAATTGATCTGGGTACACACATCATAACCGTACGCTCAGGATCAACTACTTGACAAAATTTCAAGTCACCAACAGCACTAAGCAACATACCGGCATCATTAAGTGACAATTCGAGCTTCTTTTGCATGATTTCATCCATTATCCTTACCGCATGAAATACAGCCTTTTCTATATTCTCATGGGAATAAATCACACCACAACTGTCTTCATTTTCCAACATAGGAGTTTCAATGCTTGAACCTTTGATTACAGACAGCTTAACTTTAACATCAGCCGCAATCTCCACACCGCTTACCATAATTTCTCCGTCTCCCATGGCAGCGTGGACATCGCCTAAAGAAAAAATTGCTCCCTTATGAAATACCGGAAAATATAGAGTTGCTCCTTCTGTAATTCGTTTATTATCCATATTTCCGCCATGATTACCGGGAGTACCGCAGTTTACCGATCCGTTTTCGGGAGCTACACCTATCACTCCTATCATAGGACTTATATCAAATACTATTTTTTCATTGAAATGAACCTTTCCGTTTTCAACTTTTAATCTTTTAACCGATTCCTCTTTAACTAATGAACCCAGCACACCGTTATCAGGAAGCGCACACATTACTCCCTGTTTTCCAAGTTTGATTTCAAGTATTTCAACTTTAAGTACATCCCCGGGAAGTGCATTTTTAACATACACCGGACCGGTAGCCGGATTAATACAATCCCAGTTCAAACTTCCTATAGTTGAACCTTCTTCACTAAGTTGGTCATCAAAGCAATCATTTGTACGAAAAATCAGAGTTTCACCGTCCTCAACCTCCGCTACGCATTCATTTTTAGCATCAAATGCAAATATTCTTTTATTTTCTATTATTTTCATATCCATGTATGATCCGTTTGTGCTCTCTTGTAGAAAAACGGATTTACTCCTTTCCGCTGTTATGTACTTAAACAATATCTATTCAGTCATAATATTATAATAAATATGGTATTTACTCAAGTGCTGATATCAGTGAATCGTTTTCTAAATAAATATACAAATGACTTGCCTCTTTTCCTGATTGTATACATCAAAACCTTTGGCATAGCCATACTACGATAAAGGTTTTGATGTTGAAACTCGGAAAAATATTCATCGTTTTGGCATACTTATTTTGCGAACGAAGCACAGGGTAATTAATTCAATGTTTATTAGGATGTGTCTTAAAACCATAATAGATTATACTATTTGCATAAAATAAATACTAATGCAGAGTAAATAAAAGCAAGAAAAGACTTTGCTGTTTATTATAGCTTGTTACCAACTTGCAGAAATGCTTTATTTTATTGACAGATATTTTATTAAAAAACAAGGTATTATGCAATTTTAAGTTTTAAGACACAGCCTAAGTGTAAGTAGAAACAATTTATCCTATGTACACTTCTTTGCCTCAGCATTCCACATAATGTGATAATTTAATTTATACCATTACTCCTATCATTATACAGTAAAATATAGTGATTTCATCCCTGCTTTTGTAAATATTATAGAAAGAGAGCAGCTACAATATTTGCTTAATTAAAATCAACAAAGTCTTTTTCACTTATCTTTATCTGTTCAACAAAATCCTGATAATTGCTGCAATCATTTGGTATCCTCAAGCCATGTTTAATAATGCAAATATCCTCTCTGGCTGATACATTATTCTCATATGTTGAACCTGAATTCATCTTAAGGCACAGAACCCCTGATTTCTCGGAATCAGGATATAGGTAGTAGCCTTTTTTCGCATCAAATCTAAACATATAGGCTAATACCTGTAAATAATCCTTATTTCCGATATTATCCATTGGTTTATATTTAGCATCCGCAATAATTCTGTTTGTAGGATCTCTTCCGATAAAATCAGGGTAGATCAAGCCTATACCGCCTGCAAACAGTCTTTGTGCTCCTATCCTTCCCTTGTTCATCGGATGATAATACTTATCCGAAAGTAAAGAATTCACATATTCTTCCCAAAGCCAAGCACCGTCAAACAAAATCCCATGCAATTTTTGATTACCAAATTCGAACTGATGCTTTTGATTTTGTAAAATTAGTATGCATAGCCTCTGTAGATCTCTGTATTCATGATAATAGGCATGTCTGATCGTATTCTTCTTATTGACTTCAATAATTGCTCTTCTATCTGAAGGATTGTACTTAGGAGTTAAATTTACTACTAATTTCACCTCATCATTTGAACTTTTTAGAAGCCTATAGCCATAGGGTTTGCCCTTGATGAACTCTATAGTATGTCGAATAAGTTCCGTTAAGTAATTGTCAAAAGAATGTTCTCTCCTGTTATAAGCAACATTTCCAACAAAGGGAATGTTTTTCCTAATATGCCCTGAAATATCAATTATCCCTTTTACATTCCCATCATTATACTCATTTTTAATATAAGTCTTAAATGCTCCCTTTCTTGCAGCTTTTTTAATGTAATGGGGAAATAAAAAAAGCAGTAAATTAAATATATTATCTTCACGGTTTACATTTGTTTCCAAATTGATAAAGTTGGGAAAGTACATCACTTTTTCTAACAAGTATTGAAAAAAATAATCTTTTTCACCAAGACTGAATCTGGATTCAATCACTAATCTTTGATCACCAAAACCAAGGAAGCCCATGACATTCCCGGAGCAATACATATGATTGTAGCTTTGAAGAATCATCTGATTATTGCTTATATCCTCTGCATCTTTAATAAATTCGGGAAATACAAAAATACCCTCTCGTTCCAGTTGTCCTAAGGTTTTATCTGCAACTTTCTCAACTACAGACATAACTGCAAAAAACTCTTCTTTTTGTTTATATTGATTATCCTTAATTTTCAGTTGCTTCATCTGCATTACCTTCATTTAAGGCTTGGTAGTCATATGCTCTTTCAAATCTCTTCATGATTCCTTCCTCATCGTATAAACCACGCACATAGTCTTGTAATAATGGCTTAAGATAATCAGTCCAAAGTTCTTCAAAGCTTAATGTTTTAAGTTTAAGGAAATACGAAGCTCCTATTTGATAGTTTTCATTTAAATTATCTACTTTAAGAATTTCTGCATTAAGTCTATCCATCCTTTCGACAGCCTTACTCTTAAGTGCCTCATTTTCCAATGATTCAAGCATATCTTGAGTTGCTTTAGCCTTCACCTCAACAAATCTAAATCTTCTACGCATCGCAAAATCGAAACTATCTACAGACCTGTCTATGTCATTCATGGTTCCTATAATATATACATTCTCAGGTATATAAAATTTTTCATCAGGGTCATCATGCATATTTGAATACTGCGTAGCAACTTCACCGGATTTTCCACGATATCCGGGGTCGATTGAGAAAAACAATTCTCCAAGTATTTTTGATATCTCACCACGATTGATTTCATCTATAATAAATATGTATTTTTTCAATTCCTCAGGAGCTACATTTGTTTTAACTTCTTTTAACCCGTCTTTCTTAATTTCTTTAAATAATGCAAAATCATAAGAATAATTTTGAGTGGCAAACTGTTTTCCGAAAAAGTTGGTAATATCGCTTACCTTCTCAAAATCTTTACCTGATTCAAGCATCTTGCGTACTTCATCAATATTCAGATTAAGTTTATCTACCGTCTTATTACCCGGAATAGCTATATAAATATATTTATCATCCACATCGGTGACAGTAAATTTATTTCCTTTAATTGTATAAAATTCTTGTACTCCATATTCAATACTGTCAAAGAAATTTGCCATAACAGTATTGGCAGAAACCTCTTGCTTTATTTTTTCTTTCGACTTTTGGGAATTTTCAAGGTTTTTTCTTGCTTTATCAACAAAGCGTTTAAATATGCCTTCTTGCAACTCAAATCCCATACTTCCATCTTCATTCATCTTCGGACGAATACCCTCAACAAAATCCGAATAATCATAACTTGGATGAAACTGAACAAATTCCATCTGCCTCTTTTGTTCATCTGTTAAATCAGAGTACCGATCTGTGAAACCGTTACTTATAATATCTGCTGCGATCTGCTTAGCCAAGTAAGATTTACCTGTACCCGGTGCACCCCTAAATATTATATTCTTTGACTCTAACAACATCTTAGAATATGGATTTTTATACTCCTGTGAAGACTTCTTTTCTTCAACTTTTGAAATAACCATTACTTAACCCCTTTGTTTTTTTACCAAATTGATTTTTATTCCATATTAAGGCTTCTATTACAATTCGAAGCAACTAGTTATAGAGTTCCTATTAATATACAACTACATATGTTGATGTCTGCTTACTTGCAATACATTATCTTATAAACAAATTTTCTCCATCACTTCGTTCTTTAATTTCATCTGTTTCATCATGTGGTATTAAATTTAATCTTACATAAAAATAGGAATACTTTATATGTTTTTTATAATACAAATATATTTTAACTCCGCCAGTTCTCTTCTTAAGAAAATAAGTTTTCCCATCTTGTGATGGATTCCGGTAAAATACACTTATACTCATTATAAAACTCTATCAAATCTTCTTCTGTTATTTCTGTACAATTGGATAAGGCTTCAAGATTTTCTATTACCGGAGCATATAAATACACTTCATAACCATCATCTGAATAAGATTTATAGCTCAAAGCATCAATACTTTTTGTCTTTCCTCCCTTTACCTGTACGACAGCCTTCTTTTTATTGTTCTTATCCCTACCGATCAATTCACACTCAATCTTTATTGTTGTGGATTTATTCGCAATAGAATTTGATAGAACATAGAAATTCTTTTTAATTTGAAGGTATGCGATAACCAATTCTTCAAGTTCAAGGTCAGGAAGATTGTCTAAAATAGATCCTGACAACTGATTGTACTCGTATTTATTTATTCCGGACAGCTTATTATAGATATGTTTTGAATACTCAACAATAATTTCATCATAAATACCCTCAGCAATTCCACCTCTCGGTCTGTTAAATGACGCCTTGATCTGTCCCGGAATCTGCATTCCCACCTTAAATGCTAATACAGGAAGTACTGCACCTATATCCATTACCTGATCATACTTAGGGATTGCTTTTCCTGTTGCTCTACAAACCCAGTAATTACCTTGTAAATCTCTGGTCCAAAACAAATCATCCACCTCTGTATCCCTGAATACATTTAATGCATGATTTATTCGAAAGACACCCTCTTTAACAGCATAATAAAAGTCTTTATATGTCTTTATTTCAATGTCTTTTCTGTATATAGAACTCCATCCGATAGCGAGATATTGCTTGTCACCATTTAAGCAAAAATCAATTAAGGTACTTCTATCCTTACAATCTGTTTTAAGATTGATCCTCGTTACATGATTCATTTTAACAGTTCCCCTTATGCTTTATGCATTTCACAAATAGCTTTTTTAATCCACATACTAAGGTTTTTTGGTTTCGATACCTCTACATATGATACATACTGTAAAACCCGATAAAACATCCTACAACAACTGATTTCACCTCTTATTACAATATATCACAATATAGACAATAATAACATTTTTAAGCATATATTTGAATCTGATTTTACAAATGATCGTTACAGTTTGGGTAGTTTAGATGTAAATGTATAATATACTAAATGAAAACTTGCTTTCAGGTGTATATTATACATTTATGTCTATAAGGCTGCTACCGAAATTCATCTTCGTCTACTTTATAGATAAAAATTAAATATTTTTAGTTTTTTGACGAAGATGAAGCGTCTACCTTAACCGTAACAAATTATCTTACACAATATCTCCACACATTCGTACTATCATTTACCATATAGCACTTATTAATACCTTACGCAATACCATTTGACAATTTAAACTCATTGTGCTAGAACATGTTACAAAATAAAGTCAAGAAAGTGTGTTAAGAGATGGAATTTTATCGTACAAACGGAGAAAGGATACATTATGAGATTATCGGGACAGGCTTTCCTGTCGTATTTCTCCATGGCAATAACTTAGAAAGCGGATATTTTAAAAAACAAAGGGTACTTAGCAAGTACTTCAAACTTATTTTTGTGGACAGCTTAGGACAGGGACAGTCGGGAAATATATTCGGAAAGATAAGTTTTTCCTATCTGGCGGACAGTTTGGAAGAATTACTCTCATACCTTACTGTAAAGAAATGTCTCTTGGTAGGACATAGTGACGGAGCTAATCTTGCCATAGAATATGCCGCACTTCATCAAAGCAGGGTCGCCGGTATTTTGGCAAATAGCGGTAATATCGCATTTGACGGCGTTAAGTTTCTCCCAAGATATTCAACTTATCTCGAAGAGAGCCTTTATAGGGTTTTGGGTATATTTTCTCCTTTTTTTAATAGAAAAGCAAAGGTTTCTGCACTTTTATATGAGGAGCTTGATATTCCAAAGGACGCATTTGCCAAGTCAAACTATCCGGTCGTAGTTTTGGCAGGTGCACATGATATGATCAAACGAAGGCACAGCATTGAGATTGCAAAACTTTTCCCAAAAGGAAAATTTATAGAAATAAAAAAGCAAGGACACAACATTCCCCAAAAAGACAGTATTTGCTTTAACAAAATCATTTCCGAATTGGTAAAATATATACAAAATTTCAAACAATACATTCCCGACAATATAAGGAGGTAAGAAATGCAAAACATCATCTCTTTTTTAAAAAAATGGCAAAATCTTCTAAAAGGCATTTTATTTATTAGTATACTTATACTGGTAATTGTAGAGCTTTCTCGCATGGGTAAAACCATTTCTTTTGCTGCCATTAAAAGTATACTAAGCACTTTGTCCGTACTTAAGATTTTTAGTCTTCTTTTCTTCGGCATACTTGCGGTGTCTCCGATGATACTGTATGACTATATACTTAGCAAAGAACTTGGTAAAAAGATTTCTATAGCTAAACTTATAGAGAACAGTTGGACCATCAACAGCTTAAATAATCTTATAGGATTTGCCGGAATTGTAGATGTAGGGCTTCGCTACAGCTATTTTTCAGAAGAGGAAAATGAAGGCAAGACCATGCAGGGTATATCAAAGGTAATGCCTTACTTTATGTCCGGGATGTCCATTTTGTCCTTTATTTCACTTTTTCTTTTGTTTTTTTATCCTGAAAATGATTCATTAAAGACATATAGCTTTGTACTTGTAATTGCTACATTCATACTTCCTGTTTTATTATTTCTTTCTACCAGAAAGGGGCTTAACTATTTCGGAAACTTAGGCTATAAGAAAATCATAGCTTTAATAGGTACTTCAGTTTTGGATTGGAGCTTTGTATCGGGCTTTTTCTTTTATGTGGGAAGAGTGCTGGGGTATAATGTTTCCCTTGCAAATATACTTCCGCTATTTTGCATTTCTATTTGTATAGGTATCGTATCCATGATACCGGGAAGTCTCGGAAGCTTTGATCTGATAATGATAGGCGGACTTTTGCACCTGTCAATAAACAATAACGAGGCGGCAAGTTGGCTTTTACTTTTCCGTATTTTTTATTATATCATTCCTTTTTTCATCGGACTGTTTCTTTTCATAAAGAGTATGGGAAGGCAAATAAATAACAAATTTTTAGGTGTACCGAAAAAGCTCATTAACCTGATAGGACAAGGGATAATTCACTTTATGGCAAATTTTTTCGGTTTTTTTCTGATGGCAAGTGCAATAATGCCTGATGAAATTCATAGTATACCGATTATCGGAAAAATGGATCCCATTCGTGGGCAGCTGCTTTTTCAGTTTCCAAGTTTCCTGCTCGGCAGCCTTTTTTTCCTACTTGGAAGACTGTTAAAAAGACGCTCTGCCTTTTCAAAGACTTTTTGCATCGTTTTATGTATGATAAGCCTTATATATATTAACCTTGGAGACTATTCTATCTTTAGTTCTCTTTATATACTGATCTTTATGACATTAGTGTATGCACAAAGAAAAGGCTTAAACAGAAAAGCATTTTTTTACCCGCTTGAAGACAGAGCAAAAGACATCGGATATATAGTTGCAAGTTTGCTGATTACTGTTTTTCTTTTGTATATATCAAGAGGCAGTAGCGGAAATAACAGTTTGGGTTTTCTTTTATTTCATCATAATAGAATTTTATTAAAAGGCTCCTTAAGAACTTTCTTCTTTTCAGGATTTTTGAGTCGCTTTTTACATCTTTTTGCATACTTTTTAATCATCGTATTTTTTTATATTGCAGTGGAGTCTATAGCAAAAGACAGACACTTTTCGTTTGGAGAAAGGTTTGAAAAATCCCGTTTTCAAACTTTCTTGCAAAGCTTTAATAATACTAACTTAGATGCTTCCCTTGCATTTTTAGGTGATAAACTTCTCTACTACTATAAAGAAGATGATAAGGATCTGACAGCTTTCCAGTTTGCCTTGGAAGACGGCAAGGCTGTGGTTATGGGTGACCCTATCGGAAAAAGAGAATATTTTGATAAGGCGGTTTTGGCATTTATAAAAGATGCGGAAGAAAAAAATCTCACCCCTCTTTTTTATGAAGTCGGTCAGGAAATGACTTTACTTCTTCATAACTATGGATATGAATTTATGAAGTTCGGAGAAACTGCAAAGGTCGATCTTAGTGAATTCGATCTGATTGGAAAAAGCGGCAAAAAGTTTCGTGCCATTATAAATCGTGGGGAAAACAGCGGATATCACTTTAAGATGGAGTTACCTCCTTTTTCTGATGATTTTTTGGATAAACTGCAAAATATTTCCGATGACTGGCTTGACAAAAGACAGGAAAAGGGCTTTTCTTTGGGCTTTTTTGACAGAGATTATCTTTCGCTTGCACCTATTGCCTGTGTCTTGGACGAAGACGGACATATTTTGGCATTTGCCAACTTTTTAGTATGTAATACCGACCTTGAAGCAAGTATAGACTTAATGCGTTATGACCCCAAAACTGAAAGAGGCGGTATTATGGACTATCTTTTTGTTCAGATTTTCCTCTATCTTAAGGATAATAATGTTAATTACTTTGACCTTGGTATGGCTCCTCTTTCCAATGTCGGACAGTATGAGCACAGTTTCTTTCAAGAAAAACTTGCCTTCTTAGTCTATAGCTTTACAAATCGCTTCTATTCCTTTGGAGGTCTTAGAAAATATAAGGAAAAGTTCGCACCGTTCTGGGAGTCCAGATACCTTTCCTACCCGAAAGACAGTGCGCTTCTTTTTAATTTACTTACTATTTATAAGATTGATAATAGGCAAGTTAAGAAGGGGTGAGAAATTCTTGGATGGTTTTATAATTAAAACCATCCAAAAACTCTACATTGATCTATATAGGCACATTGATGTGGATATCTCAGCTACCTGAATTGCAACTTTTTTACAAATCGCTCATGCTGTCTGTTCTAATATAAAATGTTCCTCTACCCGAACCTTTTCGAATAATAATCCCTTCTTCTGTAAGCTTTTTTAATGCTGCCAAGGTTGAAGATCTTCCTATACTTGGACAGTTTTGCACAACATCCGCTCCTGTAAACTTCCCTACTTTTTTCTCTATATAATTTTTCACAATATCATAGGCACTGCTACTTTCTTTTATAAGTCCGACTCTTTCTTCAAACTCAGTGTAACAAGACAAAATTACCTGCAACATATACTTTATAAAAGGAGTAGCATCGTTTTTTTCTTCATGCCATCCCATATCGGCTTTTTCCAGTGTATCATAATATATGTCCTTTGTTTTCTCTATTTGTTTTTCTACACTGATATATTTTCCTACATTATATCCGCTCTTATACAAAAGAAGAAGTGTGAGCAATCTGCTCATCCTGCCGTTTCCATCATTAAATGGGTGTATACATAAAAAATCACATATAAATATGGGAATCAGTATAAGCGAATCTATTTTTTCATTTGCAATAGCCTGTTCATAAGCATTACACAATCTCTCTACTGCTTCAGGTGTATCATATGGTGCAATAGGAGTAAACCTTGTTACTACAGTTCCATCCGCTCTTGTTTCGTTAATGTAATTTTGAACGCTTTTAAAATATCCTCCATAAGACAATCCTGCTCGTTTTAAAAGATCTCTATGAAGTTGTAGAATATAGGATGGTTTGATAGGTATATACTCGTTACTTTCATGTATTGTATTTAAAACATCTCTATATCCCATAATTTCATTTTCATTACGATTATGAGGTGTTGTTTTTTCTTCAAATAATTGCTTCATTCTGGTGCTTGTTGTTACTATACCTTCAATCTTATTTGAACTTTCTGTACTCTGTATTTTGGCAATCTCAGTAAGTCTATCCAACTCTACCGGCTTTTGCCTTATAAATAATTCCTGCCTTCCCTTACATTCATGTATCCTTGCAACAAGGTTTAATATCTCATTATCCCATACTTTATTAAGGAGTACACTGTAATCAAATATTCTCATATAAACTCCTTTCATCCAAGAATCTGTACTTTCATCCAACTTTACTATGTTTTGGACGAAAATACAATCCATTGGATGAAATTTTTTTACTGCAAGTTATAGTCATCAATATACAAAGTAATCTTACTTTTAATAAAATAATGAGGCTGCTGCATTTTAAGATTTTTGCATAAGTTGTATGATTGCATTATACTAAAATGCCACTACATCTTGTGCTTGATCTCTATTTTGCAACAGCCCCATTAAAAAGTTATTTATTTTTCTAACGCCTGATCTATATCAGCTATAAGATCACTGATATCTTCTATACCCACAGACATTCTGATAAGATCCGCAGATACTCCTGCTGCTATAAGCTCTTCATCATTCATCTGTCTATGTGTGGTAGATGCCGGATGAAGTACACAGGTTCTTGCATCAGCCACATGGGTAACGATTGCAGCCAGTCTTAAAGCATCCATGAACTTAACAGCCGCTTCTCTGCCGCCTACAACACCGAATGAAATAACTCCGCAAGATCCTTTAGGCAGGTATTTTTTTGCAAGTTCGTGCTGACTGTCACTTTCAAGTCCCGAGAAAGAAACCCATGATACCTTAGGGTGTTTTTCCAAATGCTTGGCAAGTGCCAGGGCATTTTCATAATGTCTTTCCATTCTTAGATGAAGTGTTTCCAACCCAAACCCAAGGTAGAAAGAATTCTGCGGTGAAGGTATGGAGCCCAGATCACGCATTAAATTAGTTGTCATCCTTGTGATATACGCAGCCTTACCGAAGCTTTTTGTATATACTGTTCCATGGTAGGTTTCATCCGGAGTTGTAAGCCCCGGGAATTTATCGCTGTATTTTTCCCAGTCAAAATTACCTGAGTCCACGACTGCGCCGCCAACTGCATTTGCAGAGCCGTTCATGTATTTTGTAGTCGAGTGTGTAACAATATCCGCACCCCATTCAAAAGGTCTGCAAAAGATCGGTGTAGGGAAGGTATTGTCAACGATTAGCGGTACTCCATGCTTATGTGCTACATTTGCAAATTTCTCTATATCAAAGATCCTAAGTGAAGGATTGGATAAAGTCTCGCCGAACACAAGCTTGGTATTAGGCTTAAACTTTGTTTCCAGTTCCTCAGCTGAAATATCAGGATCGACAAAAGTAGCTTCTATGCCCATAGTCTTCATAGTTTTAGCTATCAGGTTGTAGGTTCCACCATAGATAGCTGACGATGCTATAACATGATCTCCCGCATTGGCTATATTTAAGATCGCATAAAAGTTAGCCGCCTGTCCTGATGAGGTTAGTATAGCCGCCACACCACCTTCAAGCTGACATATTTTATTGGCTACGGCATCATTGGTAGGGTTGGCAAGTCTGGTATAGAAATACCCCGCTTCTTTTAAGTCAAACAGATCACCCATTTGCTGTGATGATTCATATTTAAAAGTTGTAGACTGTACTATAGGAACTACTCTTGCTTCTCCGTTTTTAGGTTCATAACCACCTTGTACACAGATGGTGTTAATATTGTAATTTGACATTTATATAACTCCTTTTTTTCCAAGTCTATTTAATATATAGTTTTATTCTTGTACTGTCAAGCTAAGTGTAAGTTAGCATAATAATTAGTTTTTCAAGCCACTTTACGAATAATATATCCATCGCCGGGCATCTCTTTTTGCACTTTCAGATAGCGGCTGAGTACACTTTCAAAAAGGTAAATGAAAGCGGCTAAAGTGACCGGGGTAATATACTATCTTTGATCAAGCCCCAAATAGGCTGTCGCATATCTCATGGAAGCCGGGTATAGGCTATATAAACCTCGCCTTCATATATTGCAGATTGTTTATCGGATGATTACAAATCCATGTCCTTCAGTATGATATCCAACATCTGCCTAGGTGTGACAATAAAAGGCTTTTCCGGAAAATGCTTTATGTTTCCTGTCACCAAGTAAGCTTCTTCTTCTTTTCTTTCTTCCATAACCACTTCATAAAAGACGCGATCCTTCGAATCCGGAAGTTCAATATCTATCTGATCCGCATCCACATAAATCCCGTGTAGGTGGAACGAGTGTATGATTGTCTCAACGATATCCTCTGTCAAATGAAACTTAGGTCTGGATAGCACTACTCTATATTCGTTTTCAATCACATCATTCAAAACTGGAACTATAGGACCATCGAAAGCCAACTCAACGATACTGCCGGGGACAGAGTTATGCTTAAGAATCGCAGAGACAAGGACATTTGTGTCGATAACAGCATAGTATTTCATAAGCTTTTATTTCCTTGCTTCGGCAATCTCAGTGTTAATCTCATCAAGCGACATATCTGCAATTTTGTATTCTTGAGCAATACATCTGGCACGCTTGAGAGCATTGATCCCAGTATTATCTTCAGCTTCGATTTTCATACTGAAAGGAATGCCATTTTCCTGATTTAACCTTGAAACACACATCCTAAGATAGGATGGCAAAGAAAGACCCAGACGATCAAGTATCCGAATCGCCTTAATTTTTTCTGTATCTTCTGTTCTGAACTGAACTAATGTACTTGCCATAGTAAAATACCTCCTTCTTAGCTTATGTTTTTCTTGTACTTATAGTGTATCATAATATGATTTCAAACGCAATCATATGATTACATGAATTAATTTATAGGTTCATTATACAGTTTTAAAAGAATTCCCTGTTTATAATCAACTTTTGAAGGGTCAACATATTGATTAAAAAACAAAGAAATTATCTTTCTTAGATTATTTTTTATAAATAAATCATCTTCTGTTAATGATAATATTCCTGCTATATGAGGCTCTATGTCAAATAACGTTGGTGATAATTTAAATCAATAAAATCTATTAAATTATGTGGCAGCATCCATAGCAAAATTATAGCTATGGATGTTGCCTTTTTGTATCTTATACCTTTCCATTAGCATTATCCTTGCCTTAAAATTCCTAAAACTCCTATATCCGTAGGATACTCTTTTAATTACCTTTATCTTATTATTTTTACCCTCTACAATTGCATTCGTATAGTAATATTTTAATGAGTTAACCACATACTTTCTAAGCTTTTTAAGGGTTTTTATACTCTTCCTAAAACACATCGGTATTTTATCAGTCCTAGTATTTAGAATATCTTCAATCATAGCCACATCATTATTAGATATACTTAATTAGGAAGTTTTGATAAAAATCATAGGCTTCTTTTAAGTTGGGGAATTTTCCTAACATGTAGTCTAATATGTCAAATGAACTAGTGTATAGTATCATTGACATTTAATTAATATCAAATAGTATAGTAACTTTTAAATTTCTTTATTATGTTTATGTTACAATCTATTGATAAAGTAGTAATAAGACTAGATATCAACGATACACTACACTAGTCATATTTTTAAAGTGTCTATTCTTGTAAAAATATATACTGTTTAACTCCCGGTTCTTTGTAAGTGGTATTTTCCAGTATCTCTTCAGTATTTTATACTCTTTAGACCTGGTATTAACCTTCTTCATCTCGTTTATTCTTAGCTTGTTTAACTCCCTTGTCAAGAGCTGTACTATGTGGAATTTATCAACTACGATATTGGCATTTGGAAAGACCTTCTTGGCAAGATCAATATATGGCCTATACATGTCTGTAGTCACATATTCTACCCTTTTTCTCACCTTCAAGGGATATGAATTAAAATACTCAAAGAGGTATCTTTGTCTACTATCTGCCAGGATATCAAAAATATGACCGCCTTCTAAATCGGTTAAATTTACACTCATAGACGCATCAACTGTATTTACTGACTTGAATTCATCTATTGATAGAATCCTAGGAAGATAATTTTTTCTTCTCCTATCTTCAGTTAAACGGAGTATTCTGGCAACACTAGTAGGAGATACACAGTGTTCTCCTGCAATTAGGTCCATTGACTTAGTCTCACATAGGTTTAAAACTATAGACCTCTTAACATCATTCGATATGAAGCACCCCTTATCTACGATAGGTGTTTTAGCCATAAATGTTGACTCGTAATGCTTACAGAAAAATCTCTGCTTTTTAACCATCAATATCAAAGGGTTTGTATTAACCCTATTAAAAAGTATTTTTACAGTCTGACTCCCATTTCTAATAATGTCATAATTTTCATTGACTATACCACACTTAGGGCAGCAAGCTGGCATATATGAAAGCTTTCCCCTTAAGACTGTATATTCTATCCCCTTAATATTTTCTTT
>ERZ773043.344-NODE-344-length-27182-cov-14.465440_pt1 | contig 27182 bp, 24 predicted proteins | sample MGYA00580636_ERZ773043 | MGnify/ENA primary metagenome ERZ773043 (study PRJEB29015, sample SAMEA2737992) | human oral metagenome | biome: human oral; feature: human-associated habitat; material: dental | place: China | collected 2065 ...
TTGGCTTTGTGACTTTGTCAGGATATTTCGTTTTTCTATAATACTGTCTATTTTTTTATCGCAGTGGTGGAGTAGGAAAACTACTTGAGTTAGTTACAAAAGCGACAGGAATCTCTTTGTCTTTTGGTAAAAGAGTAAGAAAACTATCGCCTTGAGACGAACAGCCCATACAAAAGCTTCCCTACTCGATTAAAATAGTCAGAAACACCTAATACAGCCTCTTATATTCATAGCGTGGCTCTGATGTAAGCTGTATTCCAAGCTTTTTAAATACCTTAATGTCCACATCCGAAAGCATTACCGAAGTATGTACCTGACAACCTCTTAACTTGGGAAGTTGGTCAAGTGCAAGCTTAGCTCTTTCATTAAGTGCAGCCGACATAGAAAGTGCTATAAGTATCTCATCCGTATGCAGTCTTGGGTTGGTACTGCCAAGATATTTGGTTTTTAAGGTTTGTACCGGCTCTATTACCGTAGGTGAAATAAGGTGGACTTCCTTATCTATACCTGCCAGTGCCTTGGTTGCATTAAGAATAAGAGCTGCTGAGGCTCCGAGCAAATCTGAGGTTTTGCCGGTTATTAACCTGCCGTCTGCAAGCTCCATAGCGGCAGCAGGTCCCTCGCCGGTCTCAGCCTTAAGTAGGGCGGCAGATACTACCTTTCTGGCTTCGGTACTGATCTTAGCCTGTTTCATCAGAAGCTCTATCTTATATAATTCCTCAGGTCTACATTCTTCTTTTACCAGTCGGTTAAGTGAACTGTAATACCTTCTGATCACCTCCTGCAAGCTTGCTTCTCTGCAAACCTCATCATCAAAGATACAATTACCTGCCATATTTACTCCCATATCTGTAGGAGATTTATAAGGACATTCTCCGAATATACCCTCGAAGATAGAGGTGAGTACAGGGAAAATCTCTACATCTCTGTTGTAGTTTACAGCAGTTATATTGTAGGCTTCAAGATGGAAGGGGTCTATCATATTTACATCGTTAAGATCCGCAGTGGCAGCTTCATAAGCTATATTTACGGGGTGCTTTAGTGCCAGATTCCATATAGGGAAGGTCTCGAATTTGGCATAACCTGCCTTTATGCCCCTTTTATGCTCATGGTAGAGCTGGGATAGACAGGTTGCCATTTTACCGCTGCCCGGTCCCGGTGCAGTAACTATTACCAAAGGTCTTTCGGTTTTTATATAATCATTTTTGCCGTAGCCTTCTTCACTTAGTATAAGTTCTACATTGCTGGGGTAGCCATCTATGATGTAATGCCTGTAGACTTTTATGCCGAGACTTTCAAGTTTTGCTTTGAATTTGTCGGCACTTTTTTGTGCTTCATAATGAGTTATAACGACAGAGCCTACATAAAGCTCCTTAGACCTGAACGACTGTATAAGTCTCAGTACATCAAGATCATAAGTTATACCTATATCCGAACGGATCTTATGCTTTTCTATATCTTTGGCAGAGATAACTATAACAAGTTCCGCCTGAGATGAAAGCTGCATAAGCATCTTAAGTTTGGCATCAGGCTCAAAGCCCGGCAGTACCCTTGCTGCATGATAGTCATCAAATAATTTACCGCCAAATTCAAGATAAAGCTTATCTCCGAATTTATCAATACGCTCTTTTATATGCTCGGATTGCATTTTCAGATACTTTTGATTATCAAAACCGATTTTCATAATATACCTCTCATAAACAACTAATAAATATAAGGTTTAATTCTAGCATGACTATGATATAATGTAAACTGTAAGCTGAAAAGTATATAAGTATTAAGGAGTTGTAAATTATAATGACCGGTGAAGAAAAGAAGATAGTAAGCGGAAGCTTTTATAAAGATAAGAAGAATAATTTGTATCAGATAATTTGTGAGGCATACGACTTGGAGAATAAGGAAAGAAAGGTGATTTATCAGGCTCTTTATGGTGATTTTTCAATCTATTCTCTGGATTATAAAAAATTTGTCGGCAAAGGTGAGGAAGCATATGGTTTTGAAAAAGTGTCAAATGAGGATGTGTCGCTTATAGCTACAAGGCAAAAAGATGAAAGTATTGAAGAAAGTAAATCAAGTGCTGTAAACAGTACAAGTTCAAAGCAATATCATATAAGTAATGTATTGGAACTTTTTTTGGATGCAAGGTCATATTCCGAAAAAAGAAAGATACTTTCAGATAATAAGGATGCTATAAGTCAGTCGGACCTTGACAGTATGTATGCGGTGCTTGAAATAGCAAGTTTTGAAGGAGAAGCAAAGTATCAGGTTGAAAAACTTATGAGGTATTTGGGTATGCAGGAACACTACGAAGGTTCCAGACTTAGAAGATAGAGGTAGAGGTTTTGGCATTTGTTATAGAAGATGAGTTAAAAAAGCTTCCGGCGTCTCCGGGAGTATATCTTATGCATGATAAAAAAGATGAGGTAATATATGTAGGTAAAGCTGTATCATTAAAGAACAGAGTAAGGCAGTATTTTCAGTCAAGCAGAGGGAAAAGTGCAACAATACAGCAGATGATAAGCCATATATGCAGATTTGAATACATTGTTACGGACTCCGAGCTTGAAGCCTTAATACTTGAAAATAACCTTATAAAAGAGCATAGACCAAGATACAATACCTTATTAAAGGATGATAAAACCTACCCTTATATAAAAGTAACGGTGAAGGAAGATTATCCAAGAATTATGCAAACAAGAACCCTTAAAAAAGACAAGGCAAAGTATTACGGACCTTTTTCCAGTGCTTTAGCAGTTAAGGAGACCTTGGACTTTCTGTGCAAGGCTTATAAGATAAGAACCTGTAACAGAGTGCTGCCAAGGGATATAGGTCTGCAAAGACCTTGTCTTGATTATTATATACACCAATGTGATGCTCCTTGTATGGATTATATTTCCAAGGAAGACTACCAAAAACAGGTAAAGCAGGCATTAGATTTCTTAAACGGTCACATAGACGGCGTTATAGATGATATCAAAAGTCAAATGCAAAAAGCTTCGGATGAACTTAGGTTTGAAGATGCTCTAAAGTTTAGAGATTTGCTTAACAGCCTTTTACATGTGGCACAAAGGCAAAAAATAAGCTCAGACAGTATAGATGACAGGGATATTATAGCACTGGCAAGAGATGAAAAAGATTCCGTGATTCAGATATTTTTTATAAGAGAGGGCAAACTGATAGGAAGAGAACATCATTATATACAAGCACTGCCGGATCAGAATAAGGAAGATATAGTAGAAAGCTTTATAAAACAGTTTTATTCGGGGACACCGTTTTTGCCAAAAGAAATACATTTGCAGTATACTATACCCGACCTTGAACTTATAGAAAAGTGGCTGTCTGAAAAAAGAAGAACCAAGGTAAGGCTTTTAGTACCTAAAAAAGGAGATAAAGAAAAGCTTATGGAGCTTGCATATAAGAATGCAAAGATGGTGCTTGATAAGGACAGAGAAAAGCTTATAAGGGAAAGGGCAAGGACTGTAGGTGCCTTGCAGGAGCTTTCGGACTTGATTGGAATAAAAGACCTAAGCCGTATAGAAGCCTTTGATATATCCAACACAAGCGGTATAGAAACTGTGGCATCAATGGTGGTATTTCAAGACGCAAAACCTAAGAAAAATGACTATAGGAAGTTTAAGATAAGAACCGTGGTTGGGCAGGATGACTATGCCTCTATGAGGGAGACAATATACAGACGCTTTACCCATGATGATAAAGATGGCAAATTTGCCGCTTCTCCGAGTCTTTTACTTATAGACGGAGGAAGAGGTCAGGTAAACATGGCAAAAGAGGTGCTTGATGAACTTGGGATAAGCATACCCATATGCGGTATGGTAAAGGATGATAAGCACAGAACCAGAGGCTTGTATCTTAACAATAAGGAAATAGACATGGACATACGCTCCGAAGCCTTTCATCTGGTGGGCAGAATACAGGAAGAGGCACATCGCTTTGCCATAGAGTATCACCGAAGCTTAAGGTCAAAGACACAGGTAAAGTCGGTACTCGAAGATATCAAGGGTATAGGTACGGTAAGAAGAAGGGCTTTGATGAAGCACTTTAAGGATATAAGCCTTGTAAAGGAAGCGGATATAGATACGCTTTCACAGGTGGAAAGTATGGATCAAAAAGCTGCAAAGGCGGTATATGATTTTTTTCATAAATAAGGCATAAGTATCGGTATAAATCTTAAAAATATAGTCATGGGAGAATTTGCAGATGAAAAAAGTAAAAATTATAGTATCGGCAGGCATTTTTATGATTATAGCTGTGATAATATACCTATCCATCCCTAATGATAGGAATGTATTTGATGAAATGTATTATGGTGAGGAGAGGATATTTCATGTTCCGTATGGGTATACGGTATTTTCTAAAATTCCTAATATAAAGGAAAGAATCAGAAAAGATGATGTATATGATGATATTCTTTTTGAGGAATATAGCGACAGTACGGAAATAGATGGGTTAATGTGGCATACTAATTTTTCATTTGAATTTTCAGAGAAAACATTTGCTATATCTTTTGGGAATTTGCTTAAAACCGGTCTAAGAATTTATGTTACATATAAATATTCTAAAAGTACAAGTGCTTTACACGAAGTTGTTTATATTATTGATATAAAAAATAAGTATGATATACAGCGTTATTACGATACTGATACCATAAAAAAATACTTAGATGAAGCCGATATTCCTGTAGAAACTATTAAAAAAGCTTCTGATGAGCTGCTTTACAATAAAGTTATATCTGACTGGACAAAGTATACATACTCAAAGTTCAGTAAAGAAAATATAGGCAGGGTCAAGATAGAAAGAAATCCGTTGTTTGATGAGTAATAAAGGAAATAATAAGGAGGTACAAATTGGCTATTATAAAAAGTACAAAAGAAACAGCAGAGGATATTGCTACTAAAATTTATAATTCGAGTAAAAAATTATCTACAGATACTTCTGTAAGCAGAGACTCTCAAACCACTATTTTAGGAAATGTGAAGGCTAAAGATGCCATTTGTGCTGAGAATGAAATCGCAAAAGAAATTGCGGAATTGATTTTTGATGCCGGCAATAAAATAAGCTCAGTTTGCAAAGAGTTCCAAAGAAAGGATGATGAATTGGGAGAGGCATTAGGTAATACAAGTATATCCGGCAAGGGGTTTAGTATAAATGAATAAAGATGATAATATTGAAGGCGGTAAAGAAAAACTTACTCAAGAATATGAGGAAGCACAAAATGAGCTTAAAGAATTAGTAAAACTGGAGAATGATTATTTAGATTATGTAAAAAAGGAAAGTATTTTATTAGATAAACTTAATAACAGGTATCGCAGTCCGGATAAAGATTATTCTACAGACGATTTGCTGGCTCAACAAAACATAGTAAAAAAACAATTAGAACTTGATAGGTCTGAGTTAGAGGAACAAATAAAAAGAATAGAAAGTCAACTTGAAGAGTATAATGAAAATAATGATTGTGAAGAATAAATACTTAAAATCATATGTTTATAAAAAGGAGACAATATGCTTGGTATCACTATAAAAGAACTTATAGATAATCACGAACTTAAAAACATGACACCTGAGATAGATACGGAGGCTATAATATTAAGCCACCCTGATGTTAACAGACCTGCCTTGCAGCTTGCAGGATTTTTTGCCCACTTTGACTCCGAAAGAGTACAGATCATAGGTCATGTGGAGCAGGAGTACATATTGCAAATGGATGAAGCGGTAAGAAGAGAAAGATATGATAAGCTTTTGTCCTATAAAATACCCTGCATAGTGTATGCAAGAGGTATAAAACCCGATCAGGATATGCTTGAGCTTTGTAATCATTATGAAGTTCCCTGTCTTGTTACCGACCAGACAACTTCCGACTTTTTGGCAGAACTTTTAAGATGGCTTAAGGTAAAACTTGCTCCTTGCATAGGTATACATGGAGTGCTGGTAGATATTTTCGGCGAGGGTGTACTGATAATGGGTGAAAGCGGCATAGGAAAGAGCGAGGCGGCACTTGAACTTATAAAAAGAGGGCACAGACTGGTATCGGATGATGTTGTGGAGATACGAAAGGTCTCAGAAGCTACGCTTATAGGCTCCGCACCGGATATTACCAAGCATTTTATAGAGCTTAGAGGAATAGGTATCATAGATGTAAAGGCACTTTTTGGAGTAGAAAGCGTTAAGGATACCCAGCAGATAGACATGGTAATAAAGCTTGAGGACTGGGATAAGGAAAGAGAATACGACAGACTCGGACTTACCAACCAATATATAGAATTCTTGGGAAATAAGGTCGTCTCACATACTATTCCGATAAGACCGGGAAGAAACCTTGCCGTAATTTGTGAAGTAGCTTCCGTAAACCACAGACAAAAGAAGATGGGATATAATGCGACTGAGGAGTTATACAAGAGATTCCAAGCTAATATAGGTAAGAAAAATCCGCTGTTTGAAAAATAAAGGAGTTTAAATGGGTTTAATAGAAGAACTTAAAAATATACTGGGTGATGAAGGTGTAAAAGTTGAAGAAGCAATGAGCAGGCACACAAGTTTTAAAGTGGGCGGCAATGCACAAATCTTTGTAGAACCCGGGGATGAAGAGGCACTGCAAAGGCTGCTTAAGTTTATAAATGCAGAAAAAATCGATCATTATATAATAGGAAACGGCAGCAATATGCTTGTAAGTGATAAAGGCTATAAGGGAATCATCATTTCCATGCTTAAATTTACTTCCCCAAGCCTTATAGAAAACGAAAGTATTACGATAAGTGCAGGAAAAACACTTAAAGAACTTACAGAACTTGCCTGCGAGAACTCATTAAGCGGTCTGGAATTTGCATACGGTATACCGGGAAGTGTAGGCGGTGCGGTCTTTATGAATGCCGGAGCCTATGACGGAGAGATAAAAGAAGTGCTTGATAAGGTGAAGGTTATGGACAAAGAGGGGAATGTACTAAGCCTTAATGCAGGTAAACTTGACTTAAGTTACAGGCACAGCAATATAGAAGAAAAGGGTTATATAGTACTGGAAGCAAAGTTTAATCTTAAAAAGGCTGATAAATCCGCTATATGGGAAAAGATGCAGGAGCTTATGGCAAGGCGTATAGATAAGCAGCCGCTTAATTTCCCAAGTGCCGGATCCACTTTTAAAAGACCTGAGGGTTATTTTGCCGGTAAGCTTATAGATGATGCCGGACTTAGAGGCTACTCAATAGGAGGTGCCAAGGTATCGGATAAGCATTGCGGGTTTATAGTAAATGCCGATAAGGCAAGTGCGGAGGATGTGTATGCTTTGATAAGTTATGTAAGACTTAAGGTCAAGGAAAAGTTTGATGTGGAGCTTGAACCTGAACTTAGAGTCTTGGGAGAATTTTAATGAAGTTTATAATCATGACAGGTATGAGCGGCTCTGGTAAAACGGTGGCTCTAAAAGCCTTGGAAGACTACGGTTATTACTGTGTTGATAACATACCGGTGCAGCTTATAACGGGATTTGCAGACCTGCTTGCAGACAGCAAGAAGCCAAACCCCGGAGCAGTTTTAGGTATAGATATAAGAAATGCCGGAGAACTTGCAAGTATGAAAGAAGTACTTAAAACTTTGGATGAGAAGAATACGGATTATGAGATAGTCTTTTTGGATGCGGATGATGAGACTTTGATAAAAAGGTATAAGGAAACCAGAAGAAGTCATCCTCTTGCAAAAGGCTCAAGGCTTGAACTTGCCATAGAAAAAGAAAGAAAAGAGCTTGACTTTTTAAGGGAAAGGGCAAGTATGGTTCTTAATACAAGCCGTATGCTTGCCAAGGAGTTAAGAGAAGAAATCTACAAACTTTTTGTAGACGGTGTCACACCTAATAATTTATATATCAATATTTTATCCTTCGGATTTATATACGGTATACCAAATGATGCCGATCTGGTTTTTGATGTAAGATTTTTAGCCAATCCTTTTTATGAAAAGGCGCTAAGACTAAAAACCGGTGAGGACGAAGAGGTTAGAAACTATGTTCTGAGTAAAAAGACCTGCAAAGAATTTTTGAAAAAATTAGAAGATTTGATAAGTTTTTTGATACCGGAATATATAAAAGAGGGAAAGACTCAGCTTGTTATAGCTATAGGATGCAGCGGAGGACAGCACAGATCCGTAACGATAGCTATAGAGCTTGCCGAAATATTAAGCAAATTCCCAAGAATAGGGATAAAAACCGAGCATAGAGATGTTTTGAAGAATTTAAAGAGGATAGTGTAATGTCATATTCGTCAAAGCTTAAAAAGGAGCTGTGCAGTGTTATACCTTTGGCAAGACATTGCGATATTGCCGAAATAACAGCCTTAACAATGTATATTGCCAAATTTGAGCTAAGTGAAGATAAAATAAAAAGCATTATATTTAATACGGAATCTCACGATATAGCTATAAAATACTTTACATTATTGGTAAAAACATTTAATATAGGTAGTGATATCGTAGTAAGAAAAATTGATTCTTTTAGTAAAAAAGTTACATACAGATTAGTCTTAGAAGATGAAGGGCTGATAAAACAGATACTCCTAACCTGTAAATTTCCGGAAAAATTTAAGGACATAAGAAAAGAGTATAATGTAGGCAGTTCAATCGTTTTAAGACAAAGTTGCTGTAAGAGGGCATTTTTAAGAGCTACTTTTCTGGCAATAGGCTCTTTGTCCGACCCACAGAAGGCTTATCATTTTGAGCTGAATTTAGGTTCGGAAAAAGAAGCTGAGGGTCTCAGAAAAATAATAGAAGCATTAGGTATAGAGATTAAGTTTATTATAAGAAAGAAAAACTATGTACTTTACCTTAAAGAAGCTGAACAAATATCGGAGATTTTGAGATTGATGGAAGCACCGCTTGCGCTTATGGATTTTGAGAATACCAGAATAGTAAAAGATGTGCGCAATTCTGTGAATAGAAAGCTTAACTGTGAAGTTGCCAATCTTAATAAAACCGTAGTGGCTTCTCTAAAGCAGGTGGAGGGCATAGAGCTTATAAGGGAAAAACTTGGTCTTGAAAGTTTACCTCAAAATCTTAAAGAAGTGGCATACCTAAGGCTTGAGTATCCGGAAGCTTCACTGAAAGAATTAGTTGAAAGAATGGATGGAAAGGTAGGGAAGAGCGGACTTAATCATAGATTGCGTAAACTTTTGGAGATTGCACAAAATTTAATGCCACAGAGCACCTAGCTTAAAATTGATATACAATGTATTAAGGAGAGAAAAATGATTAGAAAAAATGTGAGTATAGGAAAAGGGGTTGGAACGGATTCAAGGCCGGTAGCCATATTGGTACAGACTGCGAGCAAGTTTAAGAGCAGCATACACATTGAAACAGAAGAAAAGAAGGTTAATGTAAAAAGTATCATGGGGCTTATGACCTTGCCATTTGCGGAAGGACTTAGCATGATGCTGGAAGCTGACGGGGAAGATGAGGTTGCTGCGGTAGAAGCAATATCTGCATACCTTGTAAATAGCTAGTCAAAATAGCTTAAAAGCTTTATGAAGCAGGAACCCCATTTACTTTAACTAATGGGTAGTTCAACAAGACAAATCTAAGACGGGATGGTAAAATGCCATGCCGTTTTTATAATATAAGGAGAAATAATGGCTTTTGTAAGTTTACACACACATACAGAATATTCGCTTCTTGACGGTTCCGGCAAGATAAAGGAAATGGTAGCGAGGGCGAAAGAGCTTGGAATGTCTGCCCTTGCCATAACCGATCACGGTGTTATGTATGGTGTGATTGATTTTTATAAGGTGGCTAAGGAAGCAGGTATAAAGCCTATAATAGGTTGTGAAGTATATGTCAGCCCCGGATCAAGGTTTGACAGGGAAAGGGTGCATGGAGAAGACAGATACTATCATTTGGTTTTGCTTGCCAAGAACAATACCGGATATTCAAACTTAATGAAACTTGTATCAAGAGGTTTTACAGAAGGATTTTATTATAAACCAAGAGTGGATTATGAGGTTTTGGAGAAGTATCATGAGGGTATCATAGCCTTGTCAGCCTGCCTTGCCGGAGAGGTATCAAGATACCTTGCAAGAGATATGTATGAGGAGGCTAAGAAGGCTGCCTTTAGATATAGGGATATTTTTGGAGAAGAAAACTTTTACCTTGAACTTCAAGACCATGGAGATCTGCTTCAAAAAAAGGTTAATCAAGCCATGTTTGAGCTTAGTAAGGATACAGGGATAAAACTTGTTGCGACCAATGATGTGCACTATACCTATGAAGAAGATGCAGAGGCACATGACATACTTCTTTGTATACAAACAGCAAAAAAGGTACATGATACCGACAGAATGAAGTATGAAGGAGGACAGTTTTTCTTAAAATCCGAGGAGCAGATGAGAAGGCTCTTCCCCTATGCACCTGAAGCCGTTGACAATACAGGACTTATAGCCGATGCCTGCAATGTGGAGCTTGAGTTTGGAGTTACCAAACTTCCCATGTATGATGTACCTGAGGGCTACGAAGCTTATGAGTATCTTGAGAAACTTTGTAAAGAGGGACTTGAAAAAAGATACGAAAAGCCGGGTAAAGAGCTGATAGATAGACTTGAGTATGAGCTTAAGGTTATAAAAGATATGGGTTATGTGGACTACTTTCTTATAGTATGGGATTTTATCAACTATGCAAAGTTAAGTAACATACCTGTAGGTCCGGGAAGAGGATCGGCAGCAGGAAGCTTAGTATCCTATACCTTAGCCATTACTGATATAGATCCTATAAAGTATCAGCTTCTTTTTGAAAGATTCTTAAACCCCGAAAGGATATCCATGCCGGACATAGATATAGATTTTTGCTATGAAAGAAGGCAGGAGATTATAGATTATGTAGTAAGGAAATACGGTAAAGACAGGGTATGCCAGATAATAACTTTTGGTACTCTACAGGCAAAGGGGGTTATCAGAGATGTCGGAAGAGCCTTGGACTTAAGTTATGCAAGGTGTGATACTATAGCCAAACTTATACCCACAGAGCTTGGAATGAACCTTGAAAAGGCTTTGCTGCAAAGCAGTGAGCTGAGAAGCCTTTATGATACCGATCAGGAGGTAAGATACCTTATAGATATGAGCAAAAGGCTTGAAGGCCTGCCAAGACACAGCTCCATGCATGCTGCCGGAGTGGTTATAACAAAAGAAAATACGGATGAGTATGTACCTCTTTCAAAAGCAAGTGACGGTTCTGTAACCACACAATTTACCATGACAAGGCTTGAAGAGTTGGGGCTTTTGAAAATGGACTTTTTGGGGCTTCGCACACTTACCGTAATACAAAATATAATATCGCAGGTTAAGAAAAACTATGGTATAGAAATAGATCTTAACAAGCTTAACTTTGAAGATAAGAATGTATATGACTATATATCCACCGGAAATACGGAAGGTATATTTCAAATAGAGTCATCCGGAATGCAAAGCTTTATGAAGGAGCTAAAACCCGACTGTCTTGAAGATATTATAGCAGGAATCTCACTTTACAGACCCGGTCCCATGGACTTTATACCAAGATATATAAAAGGCAAGAGGGATAAGGCATCTATAGTATATGAATGCCCGCAATTAAAAGACATACTTTCGCCCACCTACGGCTGCATAGTTTATCAGGAGCAGGTCATGCAAATAGTTCGTGAGCTTGCCGGTTATACTATGGGAAGAAGTGACCTTGTAAGAAGAGCTATGAGCAAGAAAAAGTCCTCCGTTATGGAAGAAGAAAGACAGAATTTCGTACACGGCAATAAAATTCAGGGGGTACTGGGCTGTGTAAATAACGGGATTTCGGAAAAAATCGCAAATAAAATATTTGATGAAATGATTGATTTTGCCAAGTACGCATTTAACAAGTCCCATGCAGCCTGCTATGCGGTAATCTCATACCAAACCGCCTATCTTAAATACTACTATCCTAAGGAGTTCATGGCAGCAACAATGAGCTCGGTTATAGATAACTCCTCAAAGGTGGCGGAATATATACTATCCTGTAGGCAGATGGGTATAAGGCTTTTGCCGCCGGATGTAAATAAGGGAGAAAGTGTATTCTCAGTTTATGAAGACTCTATAAGATTCGGACTGTCCGCCATTAAAAGCATAGGGCATAATGTAGCGGAAGAAATAATAAAAAACAGAGAAGAACAGGGCTTATACAGCTCAATGGAAGACCTTGTAAACAGACTTTCAACTAAGGAAGTCAATAAAAGAAACTTGGAAAACCTTATTAAAGCCGGTGCCTTGGACTCTCTGTCAGGCAACAGAAGACAAAAACTTGCCATATATGAAAAGTTACTTGATGAAAAGCAAAGAGATAAAAAGTCTATGGAAGGGCAAATAAGTCTTTTTGAACTTGCAGATGAAGAGGCTAAGGAAAGTTTTAGAATAAGTTTTCCAAGCCTTGAGGAAATGAGCAGAGAAGAAATGCTTGCCTATGAGAAGGAGATACTTGGAGTCTATGTAAGCGGTCATCCCTTGGAAGATTTTGAAAAAGAGCTTTTAGACATATCCAAGGTAAAAACTACAGACCTAAAAAAAGACGATGAGCTTGAAGCCGGTAAATTCAAAGACGGAATGAAGATAATAATGGGAGGCATATTATCAGGTATAACCAAAAAATATACAAAGAACAATCAACTGATGGCATTTTTACAGTTGGAAGATTTGGTGGGCAGCATAGAAGTTATAGTGTTTCCAAAGGTATATGAAAAATATAAACCCTTTATAAATGAAGATGCCAAGGTGTATATTGAGGGAAGGCTCAGTGTCAGTGATGAGCAGGATACAAAGATAATATGTGAGGCGGTACATGATTTTTCAAAGGTATACAAACAGCTTTGGTTGCAGTATGATAATAAGGAAAGCTATCTTAAAGATGCCGATTATATCAATACTTTGGTAAATGAAAATATGGGAAGAGATGAGCTTTATATTTATCTAAAGCAGGAAAAAAATATAAAAAAGTGGGATAAAAAAATAGCCCATGAAAGGATATACGAGGAAATGCTGAAAAAGCTTAAAGAGGGCAATATAAAACTGGTATCTAAATTGTAAATGGATTTTCTAAAATCATAGGAGGTTATATGTCAAAGAAGATAAAGACTATAGGTGTTCTTACCAGCGGAGGTGATGCCCCGGGTATGAATGCCGCAATAAGAGGCGTAGTTCGTACCGCAATACATAGTGAACTTAAGGTCAAGGGTATTATGAGAGGCTATGCAGGTCTTTTACAGGAAGAAATTATAGATATGGATGCAGTCAGCGTCAGTGATATTATAGATAGAGGCGGCACCATACTTTATACTGCAAGATGCCCTGAATTTACTACGGAAGAGGGTCAAAAAAAGGCGGCAGAGATTTGTAAAAAACACAATATAGATGCGGTAGTGGTTATAGGAGGTGACGGTTCGTTTAGAGGTGCCGGAAAACTTGCGGATTTCGGAATAGCTACTATGGGTATACCGGGAACTATAGATCTTGATATATCCTGCTCGGACTATACAATAGGCTTTGATACTGCGGTCAATACTGCCATGCAGGCAATAGATAAGGTAAGAGATACTTCCACTTCACATGAAAGATGCAGCATAATAGAGGTTATGGGAAGAAATGCCGGATATATAGCGCTGTGGTGCGGTTTTGCAAACGGAGCTGAAGACATACTTATACCTGAAAAATACGATGGAAATGAGCAGGAGCTTATAAATAAAATAATAGAGAATAAAAAAAGAGGTAAAAAGCATTATATAATAATAAATGCTGAGGGCATAGGGCACTCAACCTCCATGTCAAGAAGAATAGAGGCGGCAACAGGTGTGGAGACCCGTGCTACAATACTCGGATATATGCAAAGAGGAGGAGCGCCTACCTGTAAGGATAGGGTATATGCCTCTATTATGGGTGCCAAGGCGGTACAACTGCTTTTAGAAGGAAAAAGAAATAGGCTTATAGCATATAGAAACGGTGAGTTTTGTGATATAGATATACAGGAAGGTTTGGCAATGAAAAAGTTCATACCTGAGGATCAGTATGAAATAAGCAAGCTTTTAGTCAGATAGAAGTAACATATTTGTCAATTAACCTTGAAGCATTTTATATAAAGTGCTATTATTATAGTATAAAAAATATCCTGTAAACCGATAGTTTGTATACAGAATTAACAATGATTAATAGCTGATTTATTAATACAAATTTTAGGAATAAGGTAAAATATAAGGAGGTACATACCTATGAAGGTAAGTGAACGTATTGCAAAGCTTAGAGAGCTTATGAAGTCAAGGGGCGTAGATTTTTATATAGTACCTACAGCAGACTTTCATCAAAGTGAGTATGTAGGAGAACATTTTAAGGCAAGAGCCTTTATAACAGGCTTTACAGGTTCAGCAGGAACGGCAGTTATAACTTTAGATGAGGCAAAACTTTGGACAGACGGAAGGTATTTCCTACAGGCAGGAAAGCAGCTTGAAGGCAGCGGAGTAGATCTTATGAAGATGGGACAGCCGGGAGTGCCGACCATAAGTGAGTATCTTACAAAGGAAGTAAAAAGCGGCAAGGCAATAGGTGTTGACGGAAGAGTTATCACTATGGCTGAAGGTATGGACTATGCACAAATAGCAAAGGATGCCGGTGCTAAACTTGTATATGACCTTGACTTAATAGATGAGGTTTGGACTGACAGACCTCCTATGTCTAAAGAGCCGGCTTTTGCACTTGAGCTTAAGTATGCAGGAGAAAGTACCACTGATAAACTTAAGAGAATAAGAGAGTTTATGAGCGAACATGGTGCGGACAAACATATACTTACTACCTTGGACGATATATGCTGGACTCTTAATATAAGAGGAAATGATATAGAATTCTTCCCATTACTCCTTTCATATGCAATTATAGATAAGGATAGCGTACTCCTTTATATAGATGAATCAAAGCTTAGTGACGATATTAAGGAGACACTTGCAAAGGACAATGTTGTATTAAAGCCTTACAATGACATTTACGAAGATATTAAGAAAATAAGTGTTGAAAAGGGACTGCTCTTAGACTCAGGTAAGCTTAACTATGCACTTTATTGCAATATACCTAATTCTGTTATAAAGGTAGACAAGCAAAATCCTGAGATTATATTCAAGGCAATAAAGAATAAGGTTGAGATAGAGAATATAAAGAAGGCTCAGATCAAGGACAGTGTAGCTCATATCAAATTTATGAAGTGGCTTAAGGAGAATGTGTCTAAAGAAAAGATTACCGAGATGTCAGCTTCAGATAAACTTGACGAGTTCAGAGCCGAGATGGGTAACTTTATAAGACCGAGCTTTGAGCCTATATGCGCTTTTGGGGAACATGGTGCTATAGTACACTATACATCAAAGCCTGAGACTAACTCAGAGCTTAAAGAAGGCTCATTATTCCTTACAGATACCGGAGCAGGTTTCTATGAAGGTTCAACCGATATTACAAGAACCTATGCTTTGGGAGAAGTTCCTGAAATAGTCAAAGAACATTTTACCTTGGTACTTATAGCTAATTTAAGATTAGGTCATGCTAAGTTTAAGAAGGGATGTAATTCTACAAACCTTGATATGTACACAAGAATGCCTTTCTGGGACAGGGGACTTGACTATAACCACGGTACAGGACACGGTGTAGGCTACCTTCTTAATATCCATGAAGGTCCTTCAGGAATCAGATGGCAGTATAGACCGGGAGATTCCCATCCTTTTGAGCCGGGTATGATTATAACCAATGAGCCGGGACTTTACATAGCAGGTTCACATGGAATAAGACTTGAAAATGAGATTCTTGTAAGAGAAGCTGAAAATAATGAATACGGTCAATTCTTAGACTTTGAGACAATTACCTATGTACCTATGGACCTTGATGCTGTTAAGAAAGAAATCATGAATGAAGTGGAAATCAAACTTCTTAACGAGTATCATGCACAGGTATATGAAAAGACCAAGGATTACTTAAATGATGAGGAAAAAGAGTGGCTTAAGAAGTATACAAGAAGTATATAATTATTGTTAATTTAATAAGTACACATATGGGGCTGTTGCAAAATAGAGACTGGGTACAGGGTGTAGATGCATTTTAGTAGAATGTCATCTATGGCTTGTATGAAAATCTGAAAATGCAACAGCCCTTTTAAAAATTAAAAGAAGAAGGAGAAAGCAATGCTTGATAAAATAAAAAAGGCTGAGGAAATCCTTTGGCTAAACCCCAAACTTTCAAAGAAAGAGGAGTTAAAAAAAGCACAACTTAGTGAAAAAGATGTAGAGGAGGCTTCAAAAAGACTTGAGAAGTTTGCTCCGCTGATTATGCACTATTTTCCTGAAACTGTTACTTCTAAGGGGATAATAGAGTCTCCTTTAAGTATGATCTCAAATATGAAGGATTTTTTAAATCAGGAATTTTGTAAAAATCATCCTATACAGGGAAAACTTTACTTAAAAAGAGATTCCGATTTGGCTGTAGCAGGATCTGTTAAAGCAAGAGGGGGCATTTACGAAGTGTTAAAACACAGTGAGGAATTGGCACTCAGTAAGGGCTTATTAAAAAGTGAAGATGATGATTATATGAAGCTGGCTTCAAAAGAAGGAAGAGAGTTTTTTGCCAAATATAAGATACAGGTAGGCTCTACCGGAAACTTAGGCATGAGTATAGGTATTATGAGTGCGGCTATAGGTTATGAAGCCATAGTGCATATGTCAGCTGATGCAAAGCAATGGAAAAAAGACCTTTTAAGAAGCAGGGGAGTTACGGTTATCGAGTATAGCGGAGACTATAGCGAGGCGGTTGAGCAGGGTAGAAAGCTCTCAGACATGGATGAATACAGCTATTTTGTAGATGATGAAAACTCCAAGCAGCTTTTCCTTGGTTACTCCGTAGCCGGAGAAAGACTGGCAGCACAGCTTAAGGAGCAGGATATAGCCGTAGACGGCAAACATCCGCTTTTTGTATATATTCCCTGCGGAGTAGGTGGAGCTCCGGGTGGAATAGTATTCGGGCTTAAGCTTTTATTTGGAGATAATGTGCATTGTTTCTTTGAAGAACCCACTCAAGCTCCCTGTATGGTTCTTGGTATGCTTACAGAAAAGTATGAGCAGATCAGTGTGCAGGATGTGGGACTTACAGGAATTACACAGGCAGACGGACTTGCGGTAGGCAGATGCTCAGGTCTTGTATCAAGACTTATGGACGAGAGGCTTAGCGGAGAAATCACTGTTAAAGATGAAAGACTTATACCTTATATGAAGGGGCTTTGGGAAAGTGAGCATATATTTATAGAGCCCAGCTCCTGTGCAGGTTTCCATGGAGTTACTGCACTTTTTAATTTTGAAGAGGGCAGAAGGTATATTGAAGAAAAGGGGCTTAAAGAGTGTATGGATAATGCTACTCATATTGTCTGGGCAACAGGCGGAAGCTTGGTGCCGGAAGATGCGAGGAAGGAGATGTTGAGATAGGTTTGGAGTAAAGTTGAAAGCTCCTTGTAACGCAATCTTACTCGCATGACTTTTCACAAATCTTTGTCCGGTTTTACGCAGGCTGCAAAACTTAACTTGCCCACTAAAAGACGGTGGGCTGCGTTCAAACAAGTCCTCGCCTGCTTAACCGGACTTGATTTGCAAAAAGTTCTAAGCGCTAAAAAGATTGTGATATAAGGAGCTTTCATTATACTCTCAAAAATTAATGAATGTTTAATGATGTTATGCTTTGCCAAGTAGTATAATAGGTGCTTAAGTTTAAGTTTTGACAGATATTGAATCAGCGTATATTTTTATTGAGGTTGATATAATAGAATATTCTGAAAACCGGTATTAATAACACAGGAGAGTTGTATGACTTTTAAGATATGTATGATTGAAGATGATTCGGATTTGGCAAATGTTGTGAAGGAGCATCTTGTAAGATATGATTTTGAGGTTTTTATTTGCGAAGATTTTAAAAATATAGATAAGTTTGTTGAAGGCCTAAGCCCCAATCTGATTTTACTTGATATTAATATTCCTTACTATGACGGATTTTACTGGTGTAATGAAATCAGAAAAATAACAAAAGTGCCCATTATATTTATGTCTGCAAGAACGGAAGATTATGATCAGGTCAGAGCTATTATGAGCGGAGGGGATGACTATGTTACAAAGCCTTTTTCACATGAACTTTTGCTTGCGAAGGTCAATTCCCAGCTTAGGAGGGCTTATGGTGAGTACTCAGGTGGTGAAACGGCAGTTGAACTGGGAGATTGCTCTTTTAACAAGCTCAGGTTCACATTAAAATGCAAGGATAATCAAATAGATCTGGCAAAGAATGAGGCTATATTAGTAGCTGTTTTATTTGAAAGCTACCCTAATGTAGTAAGTCGTGAAAAGATACTTTCCGAGATTTGGGACAGCGATATGTTTGTAGAAGAAAACACCCTGAATGTAACCATAAGCAGGGTAAGGAAAAAGCTTAAGGATCTGGAATCAAAATTAAAGGTAATAACTGTAAGAGGTATGGGCTACAAGGTAGACTATGAAGAATAAAAGTGCGTTAAAGTTATTTATCATGGATAATGGTTTCTTGTGTCTGGTAGTATTGTTAACGCAAATATTTTTCTTTGGAATCTTATTTTTTATCAAAGGAATCTGGTTTGAAGAGGTTTTCTATTTCGGATTTTTAGTATTTTTTATGCTGGCTTTATTTATTTTGATCAGATTTTATAAAACAGGTAGAGTATACGAAAAATTTTTGCTAAAAAGCAAACTTTTGAATGATTATTTAATCGAATATCCAAGGAGTGCATTTGAAGAAGAGTATAATCTGATGATTGAAGAAATGATAAAAAATAATAGCGATAGGGAAATAGAGCAAAAGCAGGATAAGAAGCTGCAAAAGGTTATGATATACAGATTTGTGCATCAGATGAAGACTCCCTTATCGGTACTGAAACTTATTTGCGAAAATCACAGTGAAGAAGAGGATTATAAAAAAATTGGCAGAAATGTTAATACTATAGAGTATAACCTGAATCAAATACTTAATATTTATAGGTTGGACGAGTTTAAGAATGATTTTGTATCTGAAAAGGTATTGCTTAAAAATATCTGTAAAGAATGTATTAACGGATTAAAAGATTATTTTATCTCATCCAAGATTTATCCGAAGCTTGATATTAATGAGGATATCTATGTATATTCGGACTCCAAATGGCTAAAATTAATTATTCACCAAATTCTTACCAACGCCATAAAGTACAGCAACAGCACACAAACTGTAAGCGTAACAGCAAAAAAAGAAGATGATAAGGTCTATCTTTCAATTACTGATACGGGGGTCGGTATAGAAAAGGCGGATCTAAGAAGTATTTTTGATTTGTTTTATATAGGAAAGAATGGAAGGAATAATGCAGACTCCAGTGGAATAGGACTTTACATTGTAAAAAGAGTAAGTGAATATTTGGGGCATAAAGTGGAAGTAGAGTCGGAGATAGGTAAGGGAACGAAGATGACGATTATATTTTAGGTAAATGGCTGCCGGAATCATTATTTTGTTATCAGAAGTATTGATTTTTTAATATACCGATCCAATTTTGAGTGTTGGAATTTTAAATAAGTAAAATAACAGACCGTTATTGAGGCTGTCTTTAGTGATTAGAAGTTTTAAGGCTTGTACTGTATGTTTATCAATTATGAGATTCGCTAATATTACAAAAATGTAAGCTTATGTAATATTGGCGGATTTTTATTTTACTCTTTACTTGTTAGAATATATGACATACACATGGTGCTTATAAAAATGTGCCGGTACTTAAATTATAAAGACCTTGGAGAGGGTATTAAAAAACTACTACTATACAATAGCGGGAGTACTATATGATATTAAAAGTTTCAAATCTGGAAAAAATATATAAGGGCAAGGTATCTTTCAAAGCCTTGGAAAATATAAATATGGAAGTCTCTAAAGGTGAGTTTGTAGCTATAATGGGACCAAGCGGAAGCGGAAAAAGCACTTTCTTAAATACTATATCAACTATTGATAAACCCACAGGAGGCTCAGTTTTAATTGCAGGAAGCAATCCTTATGAAATGAATGCCACACAGCTTTCAACCTTTAGAAGAAAAGAACTTGGCTTTGTATTTCAACAGTTTAACTTGATCAATACCTTAACGGTGGGAGAGAATATAATACTGCCGCTTACACTTGATAAAGTTCCTGTTAGGAAAATGAATGTAAAATTAAAAGAAATCAGTGAACTTTTGGGCATAACACATTTGCTGCATAAAAGAACCTATGAAATCTCAGGAGGGCAGGCTCAGAGGGTAGCTATAGCAAGGGCTGTAATAAATAACCCTTCGATACTTCTTGCGGACGAGCCTACGGGAAACCTTGATTCAAAAGCGGCAAAGGATGTTATGAAACTTTTTAAGAAGTTAAACGAGTCCATGAATGTAACTATTATAATGGTTACTCATGATCCTAATATTGCAGCATACTCGGATAAAACTTACATTATAAAAGACGGTAATATTTATCAGGAAATTATTAATAGAAATGATGACAGAACATATAGAAGAGAAATACTGAATACTATGAGTTTACTTGGAGGTGATGAAATTGACACTATTTAATTTTGCTTATAATAATATAAAAAGAGATTTTAAGACTTATTTGTATCACTTTGTAAGCTGTGTATTTTCTGTTTTTATCTTCTTTTTATTTTCAACCTTGGCTATGCATCCGGCACTCAAAGTAGTAGACTCAGGCAGTACTATAGGAATCATATTATTTATGGCAAGTTTAGTGTCCATGCTGTTTTCATTTGTACTTATTTTGTATTCGGTAGGGAATTTTTTAAAAAACAGAAGCAAACAATTTGCAATCCTAAATATTATAGGGGCAAGCAAGGGGCAGTTTAATAAATTGATTTTCTTTGAAAATATAATAATTTCAATATTTGCACTTATTGTCGGAATAATAAGCGGAATGGTTTTTTCAAAAATCTTTTTGATGCTTGCACAGGCAATGATAGACGGATTAAGCTTATATTTTTATTTTCCGATTACAGCACTGCTTCTTACAATTTTGCTGATGGGAGGATTATTTTTACTTATATCATTAATTGCTCCGGTGATTTTGAGAAAGAAAAAAGTAATAGACCTTCTAAAAAAAGAAGAACTTGCTGAAAAAAATCATTTTTTACTTTCAGTAGCGGCACTTATAATTATACTGCCGCCTACAATATACTTTCATGTAAAAGAAGAGTTTTCAGGTTTTATTTACATACTGGATTTACTCACCTGTATAGGTGTATCTTACTTTATTTTTAACCTTATTTTTAATAGCTATAATTTTGTTATGGAAAAAAGCGGACTGATTTACAGAAAAAATAATTTGATAAAATTAAGTAATTTTAAGTACAAAATAAACAGCAATGTAAAGACTATGGCAGCAGCTATGATTTTATTTTCCATAATCTTAACTTCTTTTGTATATATTGTAGGAGCACCGATGAACATTGACAAAGATACAGAAAAGATAATGCCCTATGCTTATACCTATGCAAATTGGGAAGATGAAGCAAAGGGCGAAAAAAAGGCCAAGATAATAGAAGATAAACTTGCATCTATGGGTGATTTTAAGGAACTTACAATATCTTATTCCATGCTTAAAAACAAAGTAAGAACCGTAAGACATATTATTTTATCTAATACCATGTATAATGCTGTGGCTGATTTCTTAGGCAGAGAAAAAATCAGTCTTTCGGATGAGGAGTATTTTTTGGTAGGAGTAGACGGGAAAAAAGAGCCGATTCTAAAAGATGCAGTAAAGGATGTGATTTTTGCTCATGCTGTTACAAAGGCTGGCGGAAGTGATAAGAGAATAATTTCTTTATCAAGCTACTTTACAAGTGTTACAGTTGTTTCCGACAAAAAATATGAGGAAATATCTAAAGATTTGGTAAAGGATAAGATATATGCTTTTACACAAAAGGATCTGACAAAGGGAAAATGGGAAGAACTGGAAAATATAAGGAAAGCGATAGGATTTGAAGAGGGAAAAGAAAGCCTGATTTCATACAATTTTTATTATGATTTTGAAAATCTGACAAGAAAACTGGTTTCTTATGTAGGAAGTATACTGTGTGTATCATTTTTGATTGGAATAGCAAGTATCATCTATTCAAGACTGTATTCTTCGGTGGAAGAAGAAAGTAAAAAGTACAGTATAATGATGAAAATAGGACTTAGCGAGGCTGAATTAAAAAATATACTGGCAAGTACACTAAGGTGGATATTTGTTCTGCCATTTATGATGGCGCTTGTTATATCATGGTTTGTTATCGCTGCTATCAATCAAATGACCCTGACCTCCTATACAAACTTGGCTATAATTTGCAGTATTATATACCTGATTATAGAATTGATTTTATATATAATAATAAAAAGAAAGTATCAAAAGAAGATACTTGATAAGCTATTTGATAATCAATAGTTGCTATAAAAATTGGGAAATATATGATATAATCTGTTATAAAAGCAGAGTATGCAGAGTAGTTAAAATAGTGTTTTGATATAATGAGAAGAATAATGGAGAAAGGAGGGCTTGTGCGATAAAATAGTGTTACTATGCTATCATACAAAATATAGATATGAAAAATATCGTAGCGATTGATTTATTTAGTGGTGCCGGTGGGACAACAAGTGGGTTAAAAAAAGCAGGTATAAAGGTGGCAGCTGCGGTTGAAATAGATAGGTGGGCTGCACAGACATACAGATTCAACAATCCGGAGGTTGTGTTATTTGAGGAAGATATTAGAAATATAAATGGAAAGAATATTGTTGATGCCATAAGTTTAAAACCGAGCGATAAAATACTATTAGTTGCTTGCCCTCCTTGTCAAGGTTTTTCATCAATTGGGAAAAATGATATTAATGATGAGAGAAATCAGTTAATATTTGAATATTTAAGGTTGATAAAGGACTTGAACCCTGATTTTTTGCTTATGGAAAATGTTGCAGGTATAATAAGTAAAAAAAATAGATATATTTTTGAGAAATTTATTAACCTTATTGAAACAGAGTATCTTATCAAATATGATGTTTTAAATACAGCAGATTATGGTGTTCCTCAAACTAGGAAAAGGCTGGTTTTACATGGTATTAAAAAAGATAAAGTAGATAAGAGTTTTAAAATCAAGTTACCGGTAAAGACTTATTCAAAAGAGGGCAAAGAAAATACTAAAAAATGGAAGACGGCTGAAGTGATAATGAATTTGCCTGAAATAAAAAGTGGAGAAGAATTTTTAGGCAAAGGGGTCTATAATCATATTTCTAATAAGCTAACAGATATTAATATTAGGCGTATCAGATATATACGAGAAAATGGTGGCAACAGAAGTAACTTACCGGATGATTTGATTTTAGATTGTCATAAAAAAAATAAAGGGCATGGGGATGTGTATGGAATACTTGACATATCTAAACCGTCAGTCACAATAACCGGAGGTTGTATGACTTTTTCAAAAGGAAGATTCGGTCATCCGACTCAAGATAGAGCATTAAGTGCAAGAGAAGCAGCAATGTTGCAGTCGTTTGATGATGACTATGTTTTTTTAGGAAGCAGGGGAGAGTTGGCAAAGCAAATAGGTAATGCTGTGCCTGTAAAGTTAGCAGAGGCAAGTGGAAAGTACTTTCAGCTGATTTTAAAAGAGGTAATGTAAATGGATAATGTTGTTGATTTAGTAGAAAAATTAAAAAAGAAGTTTGAAAAAAGTAAAAAGGCATATTATCCTTTTATTGAATATATAAGATTTCCTAAATATAAGTTGTTGCAAGCTGATTCTAGAATCAATTTTGATTTTCCAATTACACTTTTAGTTGGGAAAAACGGTACCAATAAAACCTCTTTACTTCAAGCATTGTATGGTGCACCTTCAGGAAAGAGTGTTGGAGAATACTGGTTTACAACATCAGTGGATAGGATAGATAAAGAGGAAGGTAAAAACAATAATATACCACATTGCTTGATATATGGGTATTATTTTGGAAAAGATGCAGGAATCGTAGAAGTTTTAAAAACTCGTATTAATAAAAAAGACAATCTGGACTACTGGGAGCCGGCTAGACCCTCAAAAAAATATGGAATGAAAATTCTGACAAAAGTAGAATACAAAAAATTAGGAAGTTCATTTGATACTCGCTGGGATGTTATGAAAAAGGAAGTTGTATATAGTGATTGTAAAGAATATGTTTCAGCATATGATTTATTCTTCTATCATTATGATTTTCAGGGCACTCAAAGACAAAAGAGTAAGCAAGACTTTATTAGAAGCAGATCTAAGCCATTGGCTGAAGTCTTAGAAAACAATCGTAAAAGTTATATTTTGTATAAGCAGGAGATGGTAGATTATAATATTGAGGTGTCCGAAGGCGTTTGCAGTGCTGTCAGTGAAATAATGGGAGAAATTTATTCATCAATAAAAATTATAACACACAAATTTTACACTAAAGGTAGTGGTAACAAAGCTGCAAAGACTATATGGATAAAAAAGAATGGGAATATCTATTCAGAAGCTTTTGCAGGAACAGGAGAGGCAAGAATTATACTGCTTGTAAATGATATATTAAAAGCACCCAATAATTCATTATTGTTAATAGATGAACCCGAGATTTCTTTACATCCAAGTGCAATTTATAGGTTTAAATCTTTTCTATTGAAACAGTGTTTAGAAAAAAATCATCAAATTATTATCACCACTCATTCTACGCAAATGGTTAGAGATTTCCCCAAAGAGGCAGTAAAGTTGATCTCTAAGATAGACAAAGAAATTAAAATTATTGAAAATATAGATTTTCAAGATGCTTTTTATGAACTGGGAGATGAATTACATGATAAAAAGATGGTATTTGTAGAAGATAAATTGGCTAAGTATATAGTTGATTTTATCATAAAGAAAGAGAATAGACAGAATTGGAAGAATAATATAGAGGTAAGGTATTTGCCGGGAGGTGCGGAGAATATTATAAAAAACCATATAATGAGTTCGGCACTTCAAGAACAGGATAATTGTTTGTTTTTATTAGATGGAGATAAAAAAGTAGATTATATTCAGCATAGTAGCATTATTAAATCTGAGTATCTGTCTGATAAAGAGAAAGTTGAAAGTTCAAAAATCCCAAAGTCAGATAATCAAGCTTTAGACAAGATTATTAAAGAAATGACCGGAATGAATATACATATGAATGTTTCTGGAAATAAAGGGAAAAGTAATGAAAATGAATTAATAGAAGTTCAAAGAAAATTTATTGATTTTTGGGGAAATAAAGTTAAATTTTTACCTGTTGATACTCCTGAAAAGTTTCTGGCAGAATTAGATAATGATGAGAAATTTTTAGACCTAATAAAAGAGGATGAAAGTGGAAAAAAATATTTTTCTAAAAAAACAAAAGCTTCTTTGGGGGTGGAGGATATAACATCTGAAGATATATTTGCAGAGCAAAAAAGAGTAGTTTCTAAAATCAATGAGGAAAGTGCTTTTTATAAAAATATAGTAGATATATTAAATGGATTATTTTAAGATTAAATAAATTAGAGTATGTGTGATTAAAAGACGCTAAAGAATTAGTATTTTACCAATTAGACAAATCTCTCTGGTGGAAATATTAGTGATATGGCGTATTTTGATTGTTAAAAGTAATTGGAAAGAGTAGGTATAGTACGAAATTAAAGTATTAACATTTAAAGACTAAAAAGATAACTATATAATATAAAATAGGTTGTCGCATTAAAGCAAAATATTACAATACATACTGATTTAATATATTGCATATGTTACTTAGAGTGCGACAACCCCATTTTAGCTACTCCACCTTCTTAAGCTCATACAAATTCATCATTTCAAAAGTCTTAAAATCAGGTATTGCTGAAAGTGCGCAGTCAAGATACTCTTTAGAGTCCTTTAGCGTCATGCTGAATATATAATTATAGCCGGCATCAAAAAGATATTCCGGGCAAAGCTCGTTGCTTGGACCGTATATTCCCCTTATCTTAGCCTTCGGGCAGGCTTTTAATATATCAAGATAAGAATTATTAACCAAGGTAGAGCCTGACATAATTATGATATCCAATTCTTTAAGCACATCTTTGTGATTCAAAGCATCATCACCCAGATGGAAATACACTGACTTAGGATATACTTCCATATTATTTTTTGATATACGATAGCTTAGAATTCCCTTTTCAGGCAGCAGGTCAAATGCGTGAAACTCCTTGCATTTGTTAAGAAAGAACTTGATATAGACACCGTAACCTATAAGTCCGACCTTCTTGCCTTCAACCTCATACTTAAAATTAAGACCCTCGCTGCGACTGATTCCTCTTTCTTTTAAAAGGTCAGGTTTATTAAATGGCTTGCTCATTAAGTTGCTTAAGGCAACAAGCACTGTACGCATAGTTTCGTCATTCATACTTAGAAGCTCTTCTATACACTTATCTATACTTGCTATTACTCTTTTATCCATCTTGTTTTCTCCTCCTGTTTACTTTGTTTATTTTCCGTTCTGCTTATCTTCTATGTTTTTCTTGCCCTCTAAATCAATAAACTCCCAACAAGCTTGTAATACTATTGCGTTTTTAGACAACCCTGTTTGTTTGGATTTCTCTGTCAAATATTGAGCTAATGTTTCAGTTAATCTTAAACTCATTCTAACCATTGTTTCACCTCCTCTATGACATATATTTTATGTCTTTATACTATCATGACATATAAAATATGTCAATACATATTTTGAATTTATTTTCTTTTTATGCTATAATTTTGATGTCACACAAAATTGAAAGCGAGGTAAATTAAATATGGACAAAATGAATAGACTTTTAACTTTACGACTACCCAACCGGCTTGTTAATGATTTAGACCACGCCTCTGATGTATTGGGTATAACTAAATCCAATATTATCAAACTGGCGATGTACAGTACTATAAGAGGTAATGTTGCATTTCAGCAAATTTCCAATATGGAAGATACTAAAAGAACAACTCTTAGCGTCAGGCAAGATATTTTTGAAGAATGGCAAAAACTATCTTCTTCAAATAGCCTATCCATCAACTCCACTGTAATACAAGCTATTACTTCTTTTTTAAATAGTTATAGTAAAGTATTGACTTAATTAAACATGATATGT
>ERZ773043.346-NODE-346-length-27046-cov-5.685858_pt1 | contig 27046 bp, 22 predicted proteins | sample MGYA00580636_ERZ773043 | MGnify/ENA primary metagenome ERZ773043 (study PRJEB29015, sample SAMEA2737992) | human oral metagenome | biome: human oral; feature: human-associated habitat; material: dental | place: China | collected 2065 ...
GCGCCTGCGGCTGCGCCTAAGGGGTTTTAGGATTCTCCGTTGTTACCGTATGCGCGAAGGGACATACCCGGAAGCTCGTGTGGATAGAGCATTTCCTAATACCCCCTCTGAAGCCGGCGTGGATAGGGCGTTTCCGGGCTGGCACTTCTGGAATCCTTATAAATAAAGGGTTTCAGGGCAATGGCTTTGGAGATGCTCTAAATACAAGGGGTTTACGGGCACATCCTCTGAAATGCCCTAAATACGCGGGGTTCAGGGCACCCATATTTAAGACACTCAAAACATAGCGGCTTAACTTTGCCAAAAGACAAGGCGGCGAGCCGCTATAGTTTTCAGGCCTTGCCGACAATCGGAAAACAGCGGTCGTAGGCCAGATTGAAAATAAAGGCATAGGCAACGTAAGCCAGCGCCACCGCGACATCGGCGATCAGCGCTTCCAGCCAGCCCATGCCCGTCCAGACCACGATCAAGGGCAGCGTGATGACGAGCAGCCCGAACTCAAAACCGAGTGCATGCAGAACTCGGAGCAGATGCGGTCTTTGGTCGGCGTTGCGCCCGGTCAGCCGGCCTTCCACCCAGTCGAACGAGGTGTTGTAGATGGCATTCCAGCAGGCGGCGATCAAGGCGATCAGCGCCATCAGGCCGAACGAGGTTTTGGCAGGCACGCCGCTCAGCCAGATGAACGGCGGCGTAATCAGCAATAACCCGCCGATTTCAAACAGTACGACTTGCCGGCAGCGATCCCGTGGCGCACGTAGCGTGACGGTTTTACTCATCGAATCTTTTTGCCAGCAGGCTCAGTGCCGTCGCGGTTTGGTCGTTTCCGCCGTGCGGCAGAGGGAGCGGCCGGTAGACTGCGCGTTCAACGCGCCCAACCAGTCGGCAAGCTGTTGCCCCAGCGCATTGCCGGCCTCAACAAGCGCTCCCACGCCGCCGCGCGCATCGGGTGTGGCCGCATTTTTTTCGGTGACAAACCGGCGCTCGGCAATAACGCGCCGCGTCGCGTCGGTCAGTATCGCGGTAGCCTGCAGCAGCGCCCGGCTGTGCTGCGGCGAATCGAAGACCTGCGAAAACTCCTGTAATTCGATGCGCAGCGCACAGGCTTCCGCCGCGCCTGCCGCCGCATCCGGCACACCCAGCTGCTGGCGCAGACGCTGCGTCAGCAGCTGGCCGGGATTGGCCGCCCAGCGGCTATCCACGTATTCACGCCGCTTGAGCGGATCGTCGTAGGCCAGACGATAGCCGATACCGGGCGAATCGAACCACGGCGGCGTATGGACATCGACGGCCAGGCTCATTGTCTCGGCGCCGGTACCGCCCTGCCCGGCCAAGGCTGACACGGGCAGGCCAAAATCATAGACGGTTGGCTGTACGGCGGATGGGCTGGCAGCGCAGCCGGCCAGCAGCGCGATCGCCGTCAAGGCGCCGGCAGGAGCCGCCGCGCGGCGGATAGCACAAATGGCGCGGTGGATGGATGGAGACGCCCAGCGGCGGAAAATTGTCAGCAACATCGGGTTCCTCATGGTTTTTTCCTGTCTGCCGGCGCGGTAAAGCCGGCTTCTCCCGGCCCCGGCGTCTGCTTGGGGCCGCCCAGAATCAGACTTTGCGGCCGGTCTTCGAGCATTTTCAGGACACGGTTTAGCTGCCGCGACGTGACCGCCAGATCGCGGCCCAGTTCATTTAAGCGCGGCAGCGTAGCGGCGCCGGACTGACCGCCCAGCGCCACGTCGAGTTTATCGCTGACGCTTTGCAGACGGGCAACCAGCCCGCGCGCTTCGGCAAAGAAGGGGCCGATCTGGCCGGTGGCGTACTCGGCGCGTTGCAGCGTCGTCTGCAAGGTGCGCAGATTCTGTCCGGACAGCGCCTGCCGAAGCTGCACCGAGGCTTCGCGCGCATTATCCGAAGCGGCCGCGAGATTATCCAGCGTGCGCGTCATCGCCTTCCGATTTTCGGGATTCAGAATCCGGTTGATGTTCACAACCAGGCGATGAATTTGTTTGAGCGTATCGGTGCCCGTGTCGGTCAATGCGTCTACGAGGGAATCTTCCATCGGAATGCGCGGCATGCCTCCCGACTCTGCCGACAAAAGCGCGCGATCGGCATCCACGGGGTGTCCCACGCCGTCTTCATCCCGGTCATCGAGCTGGATATGGGCGATGCCGGTTACGCCCTGATAACCCAGGCGGGCAATGGCGCCCTGCCTGACGGGCACATCATCACGGATACGGATGTGGATCAGGATATTGCGCGGATCGCGGCTGTCGAGATCGATGTCCTCGACGCGGCCGACGCGGATTCCCCGGTAGCGCACCTGCGCTTGCGGATTCAGCCCGCTGACGCTCTTGTCGGTCACGACCAGGTAATCGCGCATATGCTCGGTCTTGCCGCCAAACCACCACAAAGAAAGGATGGCGGCGATGCCGAGCAGTAAGGTAAAGATTCCGGTGATCAGGGCGTGGGAGCGGTTTTCCATGGTGGATTTTCTGCCTATTTCTTGGACAAGGTGGCGGATAAGGCGGCCAGCGCGTGTTCGGAACAAAAAAAGTTGTGGATAAACGGATGATCGACTGCCATCACCTCGGCCGGCGGGCCGCAGGCAATGATACGCTGGTCGGCCAGCACCGCGATATGCGTGGCCAGGCCGGCCAGCGTATCGAGATCGTGCGTGACCATCACGACGGTGAAATTCAGTTCCTTCTGCAAGGCGCTGATCAGTTTGACGAAACTGGCCGCCAGATCGGGATCGAGGCCGGCGGTCGGCTCGTCCAGCACCAGGAGTTCCGGCTCCAGCGCCAGAGAACGCGCCAGCGCAACGCGCTTGATCATACCGCCCGACAGTTCCGCTGGCATCAGATGACCATGACGCGGTTCGAGTTCGACCATCGCCAGCTTGAGGCGAACCAGCTCACCGATCATGGCCTCGTCAAGCCGGTGCAGTTCGCGCAGCGGGAAAGCGATATTGTCGAAAACCGACAGCGCGGAAAACAGCGCGCCCTGCTGGAACAACATGCCGAAACGGCGGCGCAAGGCGCGGCGGCGAAGGGGATCGGCATCGGCGATTGGCTCACCGAACAGGCGCACCGTGCCGCGCTCCGGCGTCAGCAGCCCGATGATTTCACGCAGCAGCGTCGTTTTGCCACTGCCGGAACCGCCGACCAGCGCCATCACCTGTCCGGCCAAAACGTCCAGATCGAGATCGCGGTGAATGACCGTCTCGCCAAAGCGCGTCGATAAGCCGCGCACCTGCACGACAGGCGCCTGGGACGCTGCCGGGGACGAAGATTCATGCGCTGGGAGCGGTGTCATGTCCATTCGTCTGTCCATGCTCAGATCCCCACATTGCGCGTCAGGATGGCAAACAACGCATCCGTCAGAATGACCAGCGTAATCGCCGTGACGACGGCCGTCGTCGTATTGCTCGACAGGCTTTCGGTGTTCGGCCGCACCTTGAGGCCGAAATGACAGGACACCAGCGCAATCAGAAAGCCGAAAAACACGCCCTTACTCAGGCCGATCCACACATTGGCGACCGGCACGACACGCGGCAGCGCCGTAATGAAATAGTGAAAAGATAACCCCATTTCCAGATTGGCCGATACCATGCCACCGACCAGCGCTGCCGCCGAGCACCAGACGACCAGCAGCGGCATGGTCAGCGCCAGCGCGGCGACTTTCGGAAACACCAAACGCAGGCTACGCGAAACGCCCATCGTCGCCAGCGCGTCGATTTCCTGCGTCACGCGCATCACACCAATCTGCGCCGTCATGGCCGAGCCGGAACGGCCGGCAACGAGGACGGCGACAAGCACCGGCCCCAGCTCGCGGATGATGCTGATGCCCAGCAAATTGACGATATAGATGTCCGCGCCGAAAGTACGCAGTTGCAGCGCGGAAAGAAAAGAGAGCACGACGCCGATGAGAAAGCCGACGAGCGCCGTCACGGGCAAAGCCTGCGCGCCGCTGCGGAAAATATTGGCCGAGAATTCCCGCCCAGGAATATCGCGCGGGTGAAAGAGCAGATAACGCGCATCGAGCACCAATTGCCCGAACAGGGCGATTAGCCCCGCCAGATTGCGCAAGCCGCTCAGCACAGCGCCACCGACGAGCAACAGGCCGCCGGAAAGGTACGCTGGGCGTTCCGGCCGGGCACTGTCTACCGGAACAGCGGCGGCGCGTTCGATGATGGCCCGCAAGACGGGCGGAACAGCCACGGTTTTCGGCCACTTGCCGCCCCAGGCGCGCCACAGCGTTAAGGCGCCGACGCTGTCGAGCCGCGCAATGCCGTGCAAATCCCAGGTGGTTTCAGCCCCGACCTGCGCGCGCAGACTGGCTTCAAACGCCGCAATCGACGCGGGCAGCCTGGCCAACGTCCAGTCGCCGGAAAGAGCCAGCGTGCGCTGCCCATCCGCAGCCTTATGCAGAGAAAACGCCGCTTCCGACACCGGCGCCATCATCGTCGCTTTCCTGTCAGATCCGCCTTGCACTACGTCCTCCCGCGCGCCGCCGACCGGCGCTTGATTGTCCAGCCGAATCCCACGCGTTGCCAGATCGCCGCTTCATCCGCCAACGCCGAGGCGCTGAGCGGATTGGCCGCTAGCCAGCTGGCGGGAAACGAGAGCGAAAAAACACCATATTCGCTTTCGGCGCCGCTTTTATCGCCCGAACCCTTTGCACGCGCGGTTTGTGATGCTTTTGCTCTGCCGGTATATTCCCCGCCTTGCAGGCTGACCCGAACATCCGGCGCCACGGAAAGATTGTCGCGCGAACGATAAAGGAGCGCGGCCAGGCGCAGGCAGAACACCAGCACCCAGCAGAAATCGCCATCCGGCAGGAATTTTTTCAGCTTTTCCAGCTTGCCGCGCTGACCGAGAATCAGGGCGGAGAGGCGCTCTTGTTCCGTCTTCGAAAAACCCGGCATATCCGCGCAGCGCGTAATGTACGCGCCATGTTTGTGAAAATCGCCATGCGAAATCGAGATACCAATTTCATGCAGCGACGACGCCCATGTCAGCAGGCGCATTCCGTACTCATGTACCTGCGGATCGCAACCGTCCGCCAGCTGCGCGAAGCACGCCAACGCCATAGCCTTGACCCGCGCGGCCTGCGACACGTCGATGTGGTAACGGCGCATGAAACGGCGCACCGTCGTATCGCGCATGTCGCGCCGGTGAAAACGGCCAAGCAGGTCATAGAGCACCCCCAGGCGCAACGCACCTTCGGAATAGATCATGCGCTCGATGCCCAGTTCTGCAAACACGGCGGACAGAATCGCAAAACCGCCTGCCAGCACGGGCGCGCGCTCGCCGCGCAGGCCGGACAGGCCGAGGTTTTCCATCGAGCCGGCGCGGATCAGCAGGCTGCGCAGTTTTTCCAGACCAGCGCGGGTAATGCCGTCACTGCCGCCGGGATTGAGCCGGTTCATTTCCAACAGGTCGGCAATCGCCCGCGCCGTGCCGGAAGAGGCAACCGCCTCGCTCCAGCCCAGTTGCCGATACGCCTGCGCAAAGCGCTGTATTTCGCGCGCGGCGGACAGTTCCGCCTTGATCAGGTGCTTGGCGTCGACGCGTCCGCCAGGGAAAAAGCGCAGCGAATAGCTCACGCACCCCATGTACAGGGAATCCATCAGCATCGGCTCGATTTTTTTGCCAATGATGAGTTCGGTCGAACCGCCGCCAATATCGACGACCAGCCGCCGGTCGCGCGTCGGCGGCAGCGCATGGGCAACACCCAGGTAGATGAGGCGCGCCTCTTCGCGGCCGGCGATGATTTCAATGGGAAAACCGAGCGCCTGTTCGGCCTTGGGCAGAAATATCGCCGCATTACGGGCGACACGCAGGGTATTGGTCGCCACCGCGCGCACCGAGCCGGGCTGGAAATTGCGCAGACGCTCGCCAAAGCGTGAGAGCGCCGCCAACGCCCGCGCCTGCGAGGCCGCATCCAGCAGCTTGTCGGGCGTCAGGCCGGAGGCCAGGCGAACCGTCTCTTTGAGGGTATCCAGCGGGTAAATCTGGCTATAGACGAGGCGGCCGACTTCCAGGTGAAAACTGTTCGACCCGAGATCGACGGCGGCAATCTGTTCGTAGGGCATAGGGCGATCAAGACTTTCCGGCGGCCGATGATTCGGCGCATTTCAGCATATTCCGTATATCTTGCATATTGGAATGGAGTGACCGTGGAGTGGAGCAGCCAGTTCCGGCAACGCCGGGAACACCGGCCTGAATCTGCACGGCGGGCGTCATTCTATCACCTCGCCCTATGCGATCGTCGGGCTGCGCCCGCATTACCGGCTCGGTTTAATATATTCACGATGCATCGGCCGGCCTGCGTATGGCTTGCCGCAGGGCCGCGCAGACTGATTTTCAGCGGTGACGGGGATATCAGCAATATTTCGCGACTGCTTTTCTGCCGGTTCTCTGCCGCTTCCCTACCAGTTTCCTGCCGCTTTTGAGCGCCGTTCACCGCTTCTTGTTGCTGCCATCAGGAGAATCCTCATTCACCCGAACCGGCCGGATACGGCGGGAAGATTCAACCATCCGGAAATATCGGGGGTTTGGCGATAGAATGGCCGCTGCCCGACCCGGCAATGATTCTCCACGTTTTCTTATCCCCATGCGCTTGTCCAAATCGCCCCGCCCTCCCCACTCCCCACCTCATCCCGCTGGAAAACCAGGGGATCACGGCAAATACCTCAACCGCGAACTCGCCCTGCTAGCCTTCAACCGGCGCGTGCTGGCGCAGGCAAGCGATCCGTCCGCACCGCTGCTCGAACGCCTGCGTTTTTTGTGCATCGTCAGCAGCAACCTTGACGGATTCTTTGAAATCCGCCTCGCCGGTCTCAAGGAACAGATCAAGCTCAATTCAGGCGAAGTGTCGGTGGACGGACTGACGGCGCAGGCGGCCTATGATCGGGTCAGTGATACGGCACATGGATTGGTCGCCGAACAATACGCACTGCTCAACGGGCAGATCCTGCCGGCACTGGCCGCAGAAGGGATCCGTTTTTTCCGGCGCAGCCAGTGGAATGAAGCGCAGTTCGAGTGGATTCGCGATTATTTTTTCCGCGAAGTCATGCCGGTGCTGACGCCGATCGGACTGGATCCTTCCCATCCTTTTCCGCGCGTCCTGAACAAGAGCCTGAACTTTGCCGTCGAGCTGGACGGCAAGGATGCTTTTGGCCGGCATTCCGGCACGGCCATCGTCCAGGCGCCGCGCGTGCTGCCGCGCCTCATCCGCCTGCCCGAAGCCCTGTGCGGCTGCCCATATGGTTTCATTTTTCTGTCGTCGATATTGCACGCCTTTGTCGATGAGCTGTTTGCGGGCATGACGGTACTCGGCTGCTACCAGTTCCGCGTCACGCGCAACAGCGACCTATTCGTCGATGAAGAAGAAGCCAAAAACCTGCGCATCGAAATCCAGGGGGAACTGCCCCAGCGCCACTTCGGCGACGCCGTGCGGCTGGAGGTCGCGGACAACTGCCCGGAACATATGGCCGATTTTTTGCTGACCCAGTTCAGTCTCCGCCGCAGCGACCTTTACTGCGTTTGCGGCCCGGTCAATCTCGCCCGTCTCATCGAGATTCCCGACCAGGTCGACCGGCCGGATCTGAAGTTTCCGCCATTTACGCCGAGCCTGCCCAAGACGCTCGACAAGAGGCACGGTATTTTTGAAGCCTTGCGTAAAAACGACATTCTGCTGCATCACCCTTACCAGAGTTTTTTGCCCGTTATTGCGCTCATTGACCAGGCTGCCACCGATCCTCAGGTCGTTGCCATCAAGATGACCGTCTATCGCACCGGAACGGATTCCGTGCTGATGAAGTCGCTGCTGCGCGCCGCACGCAACGGCAAGGAAGTCACCGTCGTCGTCGAACTCATGGCGCGTTTCGACGAAGAAGCCAATATCGGCTGGGCCACCCAGCTCGAAAAAGTCGGCGCTCATGTCGTTTACGGCGTCGTCGGCCACAAAACACACGCCAAGATGCTGATGATTGTGCGCCGGGAGAGCGACGCTTCCGGCAGCCGCCTGCGCCGTTACGCGCATCTGGGCACCGGCAACTACCATCCGCGCACCGCCCGCCTGTACACGGATTTCGGTCTGCTGACGAGCAACGAGGCCATTTGCGCCGATGTCAACGAAATCTTCAAGCAGCTTACCGGTCTGGGGCGCGCCAGCGCGCTTTGCCATCTCTGGCAGTCGCCGTTCTCGCTGCACCGCAACGTCATCGCCGCCATCGAGGCCGAAACCGACGCGGCACGCAACGGCAAACGCGCGCGCATCATCGCCAAAATGAATGCGCTGCTCGAACCGGGCGTGATCGATACGCTGTACGCCGCTTCGCAGGCAGGCGTCAGGATCGACCTGATCGTGCGTGGCGTCTGCGCCCTGCGCCCCGGTCTCAAGGGATTGTCAGAAAACATCCGCGTGCGTTCGGTCATCGGCCGTTTTCTCGAACATCAGCGCATTTTCTATTTTTATGCCGGCGGCGAAGAGAAGGTTCTGCTGTCAAGTGCCGACTGGATGGAGCGCAACTTCTTCCGCCGCATCGAACTGGCCTTTCCCGTCCTCGATAAAAAGCTCAAGCGCCGCGTCATTCACGAAGGTCTGCGTCTTTATCTCGCAGATAACCAGCAGGCCTGGGAAATGAACGCCCAAGGCGGCTACCGCCCACGCCACGACTGGCACCGGGCAAAGACGCAGCGCAGCGCACAGCGCGAATTGCTGGAATTGCTGAAACGCTAAAATGCGGTGTCATTGTCATGGGAAAAAAGTGTTTTTAGAACGCCATCTTGGCGAAATAATCTTTTATAAGCCGCAACTGCCCCCTTTTTTCAAGCATGAAAGCATGACCGCCGGTGGCGGCATTTCAAACAAAAGCATTGCAGAAGGCAGGCCGGAGATGCCCAATCCACGCGGGCTCGCGGGCAGCTGTTCAGAGATGCCCAAGCCAGAAAAACGTTCGTAAAGAAACAAGCACGGCATGTGCCGTTTCAGGTTGGGCTTTTGTCCGCAGCGTGCGAGTGCTTGTGCGTGTAGCGTCAAATAGCTAAAAAATCACCACCGCGTTGCGCCACTTTTCCGTACGCCCTGTCCTGTCTGCGGCGGCTGCCCGGAAGTCCGCGTCCTTTGGACGTTTCAAACAGGGTAGCGCTGGAACCCGCGCCAATTGGGTGTTTGCGAGTAGGCGTCGCTGGAACCCGCGTGGATTGGGCGTTTCAGACAAGACAGCGCTGGAACCCGCGTCAATTGGGCGTTTGCGGCCAGGCATCCCGGAAACCCTTATTCCACGCGGGATTCCATTCGGGCTTCGAGCCTGCTCCGCCGCTGCCGGCATCTGCCTGCATTGCACGTTAAGCGCGGTAGCAGTAGCGGTAGCGGCGGCGTGCGGCGGGCTGAACGTCTGTGGCGTCCGAACGTCCACAGCCGCGCCAGATTTTCAGAAACGCTTATCAAATGAAACGTAGTAATTCCGCCCTCGACCAACGGATGTTGTCGTATCGTAGTTGCTGTAATGGATCCTCTTCTTATCGAGAACATTATTGACGCCGAAGTTCAGCGTAAAATTCTTGTCGAAGAAGCCCATGCCGCTATCTACCGGCTTCCAGCTGCCAAACAGGTCGACGATGGTAAACGCCTGGTTGATGTAGCGGTATTCCCGGCCGCGAATTTTACGGACATAGATGTCGCGCTTCGGCTTGAACCAGTGGGTTAACTTGACGCCGCCGGTCAGCTTCAACCCCGGATGGGTGTAGGAAGCATTAAAAGAGAGCTTGTCCACCGAGGGCTGCTCCAGCTTGCCGGTTGCGCTATCGATAATTTTCAGGTGATCGTATCCGCCGCCGAATTTCCAGTCACGCCAGCGGTATTTTCCTTCGACTTCATACCCCTTGCGTTTGGCCGCGCTGACATTTCGGTACTGGCCATATTGACGGGTCGTGACGCCATCGCCAATATCAGGCGGCGTACCGAGTTCAGGCGCCTCTTTTAGGGAGATCATGTCCTCAATTTTGCCGTTGAAATAGGTCGCCTTGAAGTAAAGCTCGTCATGACCCAGTAAATTCTGCTTATCGACCGAAAAGCCGACCTCGTATTCCTTGGCCGTTTCCGGCTTCAGGTTAGCATTCGGCACATACCAGTAATGGGGATTTAATGCACCATCGGATGAAGTTTCGTGCGGCGTCGGGCCACGGAAGGTTTCCGCATAACCGGCCAGGAGGTAAATGCCATCAAAGGCTTGATACGCCAGACTGACTTTCGGCGACAGACGGCTATCCTTGTATCCTTTCGCGCCGCCCTTATCGACACCGCGCTGGAAGCTGTCGTAACGCGCGCCAAGGGTCACATCCAGCTTGCCAAAGCTGGCGGTATCCTGCGCATAGATACCCAGGTCCTTATAGTAATTGGGCATTGAGCCAAAAATAGAAGGCTTGCCATTGACGTTCATATAGGCATCTTCATTGCGGTCTTCGTAATCGACGCCGAGTACGAACTGGTTCTCCACTGCACCAAGCTTAAACTTCGCCCTGTTTTTGATACCGATCCCCCAGCGTTCATCACTATTTTTGTACTCGACCGGAGAATTGCCGTCGCGGCTGCGGAAGTAGGAAGCATCGCTTTTATAGAGCTTGGTTTCCAGATCGATCCAGTTATTGTCCAGCGGATCATATTGATAGCCGAGAATCCAATCACGCTGCTTAAGTTTTCCATGCACTGGATTGGTGCCTGGATCGAGGTGCCAGAGCGTTTGCCAAGTAGTCACCAGTTTTTCGTTATAGTCGAAATACGAAAAGGATAGCCGCTGTTCGGGGGTAAGGTTCCAACCTAACTTGAGCATGCCGTTTTTAATATCTTCATCATTCGCGGCATGGGTGATCTGCGTTCTGCTGGAACTGGAAAATGCACCGCCATCAGCCAGTTTAATGTCACCGAAGTGCGCGCCACGCCCATAAACGACGAAATCGAACGGACTGTCTTTCGAATCGAAAGCAATAGCCGCATGTCCACTACGACTGTTATTGGAATCATAGCGACCACCAAGAGTAAAACCGAAATCCTTACCTTCGGAAATAAAATCTCTGGCGTCTTTCGTCCGCATGCTCACGATCCCGCCAATGGCGCCGCTGCCGTGCAGTACGGAAGAACCGCCCTTGACGACTTCAACCTCCTTCAACAGATACGGATCCGTACGGAAAGAAGAAATATGGTTGGAGAACATATTCACCGAGCGCCGGACGCCATCTTGTTCGATGATCACCCGATTCTCCGACTGATAGCCAAAACCACGAATCTTGAATTGCGAGCCAATCTGACGGCCATAATCATCTCCCGTCTCGAAACCCGGCGTCTGGCTGAGGCTTTCAACGACATTTTCACTGCCCTGCAAGTCTTCGTTTTCCAGCACGCTGACTTGCCCGGCATATGTTGCGGCGGAACTATCCATGCGGTTGGCAGTGACCGTCACCGGCGCGAGGCTCACTTCCGTACTTGCGGATTCAGAGGACGTACGGGGTGGTTTGGCGGAATCATTTTCTTGAGCGAATGCCGGTATGGAAAGGCATACGCCCAACAGCGCAATGCTGTTTGCCAGACAGGTTTTCTTCATCAAATCTTCTCCATGCATATTCGGGTAAATCAAAAATCCAGGCCGATGGACGGCATGTTTTGGCATCTCTCACAAGGCGTAAATCACGAGTACCCAAGCGCGATGCCGGCACGCTGCAACGTCTCTCCCAGCAGCAAAACAAGGCACATTAAATGTGTTCGCCGGCTGGCTTATTATTAAGCAACAAATGATAACAATCATCAATAACATTTTTATAGTTACGATCAAAAAACACGCTGAGTACGGCTTTTCTCTTGCTATTACGCAACACATGTCCCCAAAGCCATTCATGGTTTTTTATGATTTTCCGGAGAAATCCGGCGATCCAATCCATCCATGATCGCCTTCGGTAAAAAACATAAACACGCCAATGAAAAAGGCCGCAGTCGCTGCGGCCTTCAATGTATTTTTGCTGTGATGTTGCAGAAAAAAACCGGCGCAATACCTCAGCAGAATCTGCGCACCCTCCCTTCAGATCCGCCCTGCATTTATCGGCGAGCGCGCGATTCAGCCCTCCAGAAACGCCCAGCGCTCCAGCAAGGCCATGAGTTCTTCCTCGATCTCGGCGAGTCGCGTCGACAAACGCCGCGCTTCGTCCGGCTGCGCCTGATACAGCGCCGGATCTTCCAGCCGCAGCATGGTGGCTTTTTGTTCCGCCTCCAGCGCTGCAATGCGCCCCGGCAAAGCGTCGAGTTCGCGCGTTTCTTTGTAACCCAGCTTGCGCCGCCCTCCGGCAGAACTTTTCTCTGAAAAGGGTTCGGGCGATGCCGGCGCTGTCGTTGCCGGATGCTTTGCCGAAACTGTACGATGCGCGCCACCAGTGCGCTGCACGACCTGACGTTCTCTCTGACGCCCTTTTTGGTATTCCAGCCAGTCGCCATAGCCGCCGACCGATTCATACCAGCGGCCCTCGCCTTCCGGCGCGATGATCTGCGTCACCACATTGTCGAGAAAAGCGCGGTCGTGACTGACGAGGAACAGTGTGCCCGCGTAATCCTGTAGCAGCTGTTCAAGCAGTTCCAGCGTTTCGATATCCAGATCGTTGGTCGGCTCGTCGAGTACCAGCACATTGGCAGGCCGCGCAAACAGGCGTGCCAGCAGTAGCCGGTTGCGTTCGCCGCCGGACAGCGATTTGACCGGCGAACGGGCGCGCTCGGGCGCAAACAGAAAATCGCCGAGATAGCCGATGACGTGCTTCCTCTCATTGCCGATTTCTACATAATCCGAGCCGGGAGAAATCACATCGACCAGCGCCGCTTCCTCATCGAGCTGCGTCCGGAATTGATCGAAATAAGCAATCTGCAGGCGCGTCCCCAAGCGCACCTGACCGGTATCCGGCGCCAGTTCGCCGAGAATCAGGCGCAGCAGCGTCGTCTTGCCCGCGCCATTGGGGCCGATAATGCCAATGCGGTCGCCGCGTTGCAGGCGGCAGGAAAAGTCGCGCACCACGGCTTGATCGCCAAAGCTTTTGGATACATCGACCAATTCAGCCACCAGGCGACCGCTTTTTTTGCCGGCGTCGATCGCCAGCTCGACGCGCCCCTGGCGCTCCCGCCGTGCCGCGCGTTCGCGCCGCAGCCGTTCAAGCCGGCGCACACGGCCTTCGTTGCGCGTTCGCCGCGCTTCGACGCCTTTACGAATCCAGACTTCTTCCTGCGCCAATAGTTTATCGAAGCGAGCGTTAAGACTTGCTTCGTCGTGCAGCGCTTTTTCCTTGATCGCCTGGTAATCAGCAAAGTAGCCGGGAAATGATTGCAGGCGGCCGCGATCCAGCTCGACGATGCGCGTCGAAACACGGTCGAGAAAATGCCGATCGTGCGTGATGAAAACCATCGCCACGGCAGACGCGCGCAGCATGTCCTCCAACCATTCGATAGCCTCGATATCGAGATGGTTGGTCGGTTCGTCGAGCAGCAATACATCCGGCGGCACCGCCAATGCCTGCGCCAGCGCCAGCCGCTTTTTCTGCCCGCCGGACAACGTGCCGACCCGCGCACCGGCATCGAGAGAAAAGCGCTGAATCGCCTGTTCCGCCTGCGCTTCAAAAGACCAGGCCTGGCGCATCTCGAGCGCATTTTGTAGATGGTGCAGGCGATCGAGCAGAAATACCTGACGTTCCGGCGATGCGGAAATTTCATGCGCCACGGCATGGTACTCGGCGAGCAGTGACGAAACCTCGCCCATGCCGGCGGCGACCGCCTCAAACACGCTCATATCCGGCGCAAACATGGGCTCCTGCGGCACATACCCCAAATGCAGCCCCGGCTGCCGCCACACCACGCCATCGTCGAGCGCGCCCTGCCCCGCCAAGGCGCGCAGCAGAGAAGATTTACCGCTGCCGTTGCGCCCGATCAGCGCCACACGCTCACCCGGATCGAGCTGAAAACTGGCGTGATCGAGCAGCGGTACATGACCGTAAGCCAAGGAGGCATCGGAAAGTGTCAGATAGGGCATATCAGCAGCTCTTTAACAAATCATTAAGCGGCGGCGCCCCGGCCGCGCCCGCCCAGAAAGCATCGAACACGTCAAACGTATCCCTCCAAAATAAATGTCACAGCGGCAAGTGCATGAATCCGGGCGCTATCGAAGACGGGCAGCAGGCATTCTTCCGGCTGCAACAGCAAACCGATTTCCGTACAGCCAAAAATCACCGCTTGCGCACCTTTTGCCTGCAAACCGGCAAGGACGCTCTGAAAAAATGCGCGCGCCTCGGCAGTCAGGCGATTGCGGCACAGCTCCTCGAAAATCACCCGATCGATTTCATCCTGCTGCGCCGCATCCGGAACAAGTGCATGCACGCCCCGCAGACGCAAGCGGTCGGTATAAAAACCGTCGCACATGGTAAAGCGCGTCCCCAGTAAAGCGGCGGTATGCAACCCCTCGATCCGAAGGGCATCGGCAACGGCATCGACGATGTGCAGCAGAGGGATACCGACCGCGTTCTGTACGGTATCGGCAACCTTGTGCATGGTATTGGTCGCCAACACCAGCGCCTGTGCGCCAACGCTTTCCAGCCGGCGGGCACTCTGCGCCAGGACTTCTCCGGCCTGCGCCCAGTCGCCTGCTCGCTGCATCTGCACAATAGGCTCAAACTCCAGGCTGTGCATCACGATGTCGGCGCTGTGATTGCCGCCCAGGCGGGCATTGATTTCGCGGTTGATGCACTGGTAGTAGAACACTGTGCTCTCCGGACTCATACCGCCGATGATACCCAGGGTTTTCAGTTTCATTCCGGCAAATCCTCGATCTGCCGCACCAGACGCCCAGCGTGATCCCTGGCCTTGGCCTGCACGCTTTGCAGATCTTCCTCACGGCTGAGTCCGGCAATGTACATCATGCTGTTGGAAATGACCGGTTGCCCGAACTGCAAGCCGCACAACAGCCCCGTCTGGCGTAAAGGCGGAATAAACGCCTCAATGGCGTAATTCATCGCCTGGCCTTCCGCATAGGCTTCGGCTGGCGAGCCGGTGGTAAAGGAAACGATCAGCCGCTTGCCGCCCAATTTGGCGCCTGATCCATAGGCAAAACCGTGCGTGAACACATCGTCCAGCCATTTCTTAAGCAATGCGGGCAGGCTGTACCAGAAAAGCGGGAACTGCCAGACGATCACGTCGGCGGCAAGCAGTGCCTGCTGTTCGGCGGCAATATCGATCTGGTAGTCGGGATACAGCGCGTCCAAACGGCGAATCTGCGCATGGGGCAGACGACCGGAAAGTTCATCGAGAATCGCCCGATTGGCGGTAGACTGCTGCAGGTTCGGATGGCCGGAAATAATCAGGATGTTTTTCATGGCAACTTCCTTTGCGTTTTCTGGGAGAATTTTCTGGAAAAGGTTGATAACACGATCAAGCCATCAATGGGATCGCACACACATGTGAAAGCAATCACACCAAGGCAAATGGTGCAATATAAACGACCAGGAAAAAAAGCGCATACCTGGGCAATCATTACGCCTTCATCCGCAGTCCTGACGTGCCGATAATCACAACCTGCCGGATAGATCATCAAGACGATAGAAAGTGACTAGCTACCCACGATAGCAGCGGTTATAACTTCAAGTTATTTCACCATGACGAAAAGATTTCTTCGCCCGCCATGCTTTCAGGGATAATGCCCAACTTCCACACGCTGCTTCATTGGTGTTTCATCGCATTACTTTTATTGCACCACTTTCCATGGATTTTGCTTATCTCAGCGAAGTTTTTCCGCAATACATTAGCGCAACGGGAGAAACGCTACGCTTGTCACTGTGGGGCGTCGGATTGTCGTTACTACTCGGTCTGTCGGTATGCATTGCAGTCGTCTACCGCTTGCCCGTACTCGCTCGATTCTGCCGCCTGTATATCGAGCTATCACGCAACACGCCGCTGCTGGTGCAATTATTTTTCCTTTATTACGGCCTGCCGAAACTGGGCGTCCACCTATCAGGCTTTGTCTGTGGGGTGATCGGACTGACCTTCCTGGGGACATCTTATATGGCCGAAGCGTTCCGCGGCGGCATTGAATCGGTGAACAAGATTCAGCAAGAGGCAGCGCTGAGCATTGGGCTAACCCCCGCACAAACTTTTATTTATGTCGTATTCCCGCAATCACTTGCGGCGTCCGTCCCGGCGCTGGTTGCCAATACACTATTCCTGATCAAAGAGACCTCGGTTGTCGGCGTATTGGCGGTAGTGGAATTACTCAATCTGAGCAAGGAGTTAATCGGTCTGGATTACCAGACGAACGAGGCACTGCTGATGCTGGTGCTCGGCTATGCGACACTATTGCTACCCGTAATTGCCTTGGCGCCGTGGATCGAGCGCCAGGTACGCAAAGCAAGCCATGGCTGAACCGGTCGAATGGGGCTCATATGCCTGGCGGCTATTGCTTGGCATGAAGATGACATTCGCCATCTCCGTCGTCTCGATGGGTATTTCAATTCTTGGCGGGGTACTGTTCGGGATACTGATGATGCTGCCCAGTCGGTTGCTGCGTTTTTGCTGCCGCTGCTATCTGGAACTGATCCGCTTCATTCCGCTTCTAGTATTGCTGTTCATCTTTTATTTTGGACTGGCTGGCTGGTTCGATTGGCATTGGGAGCCATATGTAGTCTGCATTTTCGTGTTTAGCCTGTGGGGCATTGCCGAAATGGGTGACCTCGTGCGCGCAGCGCTCTCATCGATCGACAGGCATCAGAGCGAAACAGCATTGGCACTCGGTTTGAGCAAGGTACAAACCTTCCGTTACGTGCTGCTGCCGCAAAGTATCCGCCGCGCCTTGCCCGGCATAGTCAACCTGCTGACGCGAATGGTCAAGACGACAGCGCTAGCCGCACTGATCGGCGTTGTCGAAGTCGTTAAAGTTGCGCAGCAGATTATCGAGTTGCACCCAAGCGCCTCATTCTGGATTTATGGAGCCGTATTTGTGCTGTACTTTATCGTCTGTTATCCACTTTCTCTGCTGGCAGCGCGCCTGGAACAACAGGAGCGGGAGTCATGAAATCCGTAACCGGCACAACGGCGCCACTGCTCAGCTTGCGCGGCATTGATAAATACTACGGCGATATTCATGTCCTGCATGACATCAATCTGGATATTGCCGCCGGCGAAGTGGTCGTTCTGCTCGGCCCTTCCGGTTGCGGGAAGAGCACATTGCTACGCTGCATCAACGGACTGGAGCCCACTCAGGGCGGGCGAATCTTTCTCGACGGCTACGGCGCACTGGGAAAGGATATTGGCTGGCACGCCGCCCGTCAGCACATCGGCATGGTTTTCCAGAGCTATGAACTATTCAACCATCTCAATGTGCTGGACAACATCCTGCTCGGCCCGCTCAAGGCACAGAAGCGACAGCGCGATGAAGTAGAAGCACAAGCTGATCAGCTATTGCAGCGCATTGGGCTTTACGAGCGCAAAACAGCCTATCCGCGCGAACTGTCCGGCGGCCAGAAGCAGCGCATCGCCATTGTCCGCGCGCTCTGCCTGAATCCAAAACTTCTTCTCCTCGACGAAATCACCGCTGCGCTCGACCCGGAGATGGTGCGCGAAGTGCTCGACGTTGTCCTCGAACTGGCCGCCGAAGGTATGACGATGCTTATCGTCACGCATGAAATGGGCTTTGCGCGTAAGGTCGCCGACCGCATCATTTTCATGGACGCCGGGAGAATCATTGAGCAGGCCAATCCGGAAACTTTTTTCACCACCCCAGCCTCGCAACGGGCACAGGCATTCCTCAACCTTATGCATTATTGACACATTTAATTTTTTGACTTGACCGAAAGGACTCTCCAATGAAAAAGACCATCTTCCTGGCGACATTACTCGGCGCTCTATTTGCCCAGGTTTCAGCCTTTGCCGCCAGCCCTGAAGACCTCAAAGCCAAGGGCGAAGTTCGTATTGGCGTTTTCAGCGACAAGCCCCCATTCGGCTACGTCGACGCCAAAGGCATCTCGCAAGGTTTCGATGTTGAGATCGGCCGTTATATCGCTAAAGATCTGCTGGGTGACGCAAACAAGGCCAAATTTGTACTGGTAGAAGCCGCCAACCGCGTCGAATTCCTGCGATCTGGCAAGGTCGACATTATCCTTGCTAACTTCACCGTCACTCCGGAACGTGCCAAGGTTGTCGATTTTGCCAAACCTTACATGAAAGTCGCACTCGGCGTCGTATCCCCCAACAAGGCGGTCATCACCGACATCGCCCAGCTCAAGGGGAAAACCCTGCTGCTTAATAAAGGTACGACGGCTGACCGTTACTTCAGCAAGGAGCACAAGGAAATCAAAAGCTTGAAGTTCGACCATAACACCGAAACCTTCAATGCCCTTATCGATGGGCGCGGCGAGGCATTGGCACACGACAATACCCTGCTGCTCGCCTGGGCAGAAGAACATCCTGGTTACACCGTCGGTATCGCTCGTCTGGGCAACGATGACTTTATCGCTCCAGCCGTCGCCAAGGGCGATGACAAACTACGCGCCTATCTGGATGAAAAAATTGAGGAAATCAGCAAAAATGGCGTACTCAAGGCCGCTTACCAGAAAACGTTGCGGCCCGTATTCGGTGACAAGGTGCCCGCTTCGGAAATTTTAGTCGACAACCTAAAATAAGCTTAAGCGGACAACAGGTCGTAGAGAAACAAAATCTAGCTTACCACACCCGGCGCAAACGCCATCGCGCCGCATTGACCTTGGCCCATCATCTTGATTTACAGGCGCCAGCTCATGGCTCTGGCTCATCGTATTGAACGCTTTTAGCGAAAAGGTTGTGACAGAAAGCGTACTTGTCGTCGATTTGGATGGCTCGCTGATCTATACCGACATGCGGCACGAATCGGCCGTGCGTCTGCTGGGGGGTCATCCGCTGGCTGTGCTTGAGTTTTCCAATCCCGATGCATGGCTTTCACTGCTGCTGGCATTTCTTGCCTTCAGCATCTGCGCATCCTCCGTCTATGTCGTCAGCGACCTGCCCGATCTGGAAAACGACCGGCAGCATCTGCGCAAGAAAAGCCGGTCGTTTTCGCCATCAAGCGATCGTGTCAGCCCGGCGACAGGTATGGTCTTCGGTGCCATCCTGCTAGCCGGAATGGTGGGCCTGCCATCGCTTTCGTAACCGCCGCCGGCCGTCGGGCAACTGGCTATGTCCCCGCTGCCTGCACCCCATTTAAAGCATTCAAAGGCCCGGCAGTGCGGCAAATCCAGCGTGCCAGCGGCGGCGCGGTCAAGATCACAACGAACAGGCGCAGAGTCTGTGTTGCCGCGACAAATGATATATCCGTTTTTGTGCCGCTATCCATTGCCAGCAAAATGATTGCATCCAGCCCACCGGGCGTTGTGGCCAGATAAGCGGTCAGCAGATCACTACCAGCAAAACGGTGCAGCATCCAGGCAAAAAATGCGCACAGCCCAATGAGCATGAAGGCTGAGAAAAAGAGCCAGTGCATCTTGCGCAGACTTGCGTATAACAGCGTGCGGTTGAAGCCAAGTCCGACGAACCAGCCGATGAGCATCGAAGCGGCCATTTGAAAAACCGGCGGCAGACGGAAATCCATCCAGCCCGCCGCATTGATGACGGCACCGGTCAGCATCGTCACCAGCAAAGCACCGGCAGGGATGCGTAAACGCCAGGCAATAAAACCGCAAATCGCCATAATCACCAGCGTCAGCGCCATTTGCACCAGATCGCCCAGGAAAAAAGCAGATAACGAAAACCGCGCATTCGCCGCAACATCAATGGGATGTGGCACCGATAGACGATGTACTGCCAGCGAGGCCAGCAGAACGACAAGCAACATGCGCAGATACTGCATCATCGCCACCATGCGCACATCCGACCCATAGGCCTCGGCCAGCGCAATCATCGCACTCGCGCCACCGGGCGAAGCGCCCCAAGCCGCTGTATTGCCCGGCAACACCCGCCACCGGGTCAGAAACCAGCCCACCAACCCGCCGGCAATTACCGAACTCAAAACCATGGCACCGAGTACTTGCCAGTTTTCGGTCAGCGCCCCCAATACCGACGGCGTCATGCTCTTTGCCGCTGCACAGCCGACCAGCGCCTGCGCATAAATGAAGCAAGGACGCGGCAATTTCAGCCTCGCGCCCAAAAGCCGGAAACTCATCCCACACAGCACCGAACCGAGAAAAAATGCTGCGGGAACACCCAACCAGACCAGTGTGCCACCCACGGCAACTGAAAATAGGAGCAATGCGACCCACTGCATGTTTTGGCAAGGTACGGATTGCCCGTGCAAAATTGCGGACATTGTTGAGGCGGCCGGATCCAATGAGGGGGCAAGCATGATACTGCGACTCGCACAGGAAATGCCGAAAAAGACGCATTTTGACGACCTCTACCGAGGTTAGCCGGAATAACCAGAGACAGCGGGAGCTGAAAAAAGAAAACCCGCCATTAGCGGGTCGGAAAGAAAAACGAAGAATGACTACAAATGACCACTGACAACACAGCCGCACGCCCAAGGCAGTGCGGCTGTCAAGTTGGCAGGTTGAAAAATGGCGCTTCTAATATTATTTAAGTTTAAGCCCTCCGCCAGCGTTCAAGGTTGAATGCACCAACGCTTATGCGGCACGGAGACTGGCGGCAAAAGCCGTTTCGATGCTTTTCGGAAAATGGAACCGGCAGAAGGTACGGCGGATACCCACCTCATCGACACCATTACGCGCATCTTCAAAGCGGATGCCCAACGCACGTCCATTGGACGCCAGCGTTGCAAAAGCATACTGCCAGCGCCGCGCCTCGGCCAACCGTTCGCGCAATTCACTTTCGTTGTAGATGGCGACACCCGCCCGTTTCAGCGATTCCAGAAAAGCGTCGAAAGATTCTTTACTCAGACTACCCATGTTCAACTCCTTTGCTATGCTTTTTTTTGATCCAGCGACATGGATGATCTGTCGCCATGAGCCGATTAACGCGCTGTCCATACGGCGGTTGACAAAAAATTTCGCTCGCACTCTCGAAACACCGTCAAATATCGTAAGAATTACGGTAAGCACATTCCAGATCAATGACTTACAATAGGCACTGCACTCATCAGACCACCCAAAAAACTCTTAATGAGTCTTCCCAACCATCGATCCGGCCACGAATCGGCGCAAAAGACCGGGGCAAGCATGCATGAAACCACGCGGGAAATCATCCCTGGGATAAAACGTGCACAGGCACGGGAAATAGAACTGCTCGCACCCGCCAGAAACGCCGATTTCGGCATGGCCGCCATCGATCACGGTGCGGATGCCGTATATATTGGCGGTCCCTCTTTTGGCGCGCGTGCCGATGCCGGCAATGCCCTGCCGGATATCGAACGCCTGGTCAGACATGCGCACCGCTTCAATGCCCGTGTGCTGATCGCACTCAATACCATCCTGCGTGACGATGAACTGGAAACTGCGCGCCGCCTCGTTTGGCAATGCTGGGAAGCCGGTGTAGACGCCCTGATCGTGCAGGACATGGGGTTGCTTGAACTTGATTTGCCGCCCATTCAATTGCACGCCAGCACACAATGCGACATCCGCACGCCGGAAAAAGCGCGCTTTCTCGAAAGCGTCGGATTCTCCCGGCTGGTGCTGGCGCGCGAACTGTCACTGGCGCAGATTCATGCCATCGCCGCCCAAACGACGGCGGAACTCGAATTTTTTATCCACGGCGCACTGTGTGTCAGCTACAGCGGCCAGTGCTACCTGAGCTATGCGCATACCGGGCGCAGCGCCAATCGTGGCGACTGTTCGCAAGCCTGCCGCCTTCCCTACACGCTCACCGACACATCCGGCACAACGCTGCGCTCCGGTAAACACCTGCTCTCGCTCAAGGACAACGACCAGCGCGCCAACCTGCGGCCGCTGATTGAGGCTGGCATCCGCTCGTTCAAGATCGAAGGCCGGCTTAAGGATCTGGCCTACGTCAAAAACATCACCGCCTGTTACCGGCAGCAGCTCGACGCTATCATCGACGCTGGAGAAGGCTGGCGGCGCGCATCCTCCGGCCGTTGCGCCTTTTTCTTCACGCCGCAGCCGGAAAAAACCTTTAACCGTGGCGCCACCGACTACTTCGTCAATGAACGCCATGCCGATATCGGTGCCTTCGACTCGCCGAAATTCACCGGCGAACCAATTGGCCATATCACCCGCCTCGGTCAAGCATATTTTGAAGTGCAGAGCAGCGTTCCCCTGCACAATGGCGACGGCCTCAGCTTTCCCACGCCGGATGGCGAACTGGGCGAATTAACCGGCCTCCGCATCAATCTGGCCGAACCGATCGAAGGTGCCCCCGGCCATTACCGGCTGACGCCCGGCGGCAGGCTGCCCGCCAGTCTGCGTGTCGGCGCCCCGGTACATCGCAACCTCGATTATGAATTCGAGCGCCTGCTGGAGAAAAAATCCGCTGAACGACGCCTGTCGTTGAATTTGTCCTTTGCTGAAACTCCCGAAGGGTTTGCTCTGCGCCTGACCGACGAACGCGGCATCTGCGCCGAAGCCCGCCTTACACATGCCAAAGAGACGGCACAGCACCCCGAGCGCGCCACAACCGCCGTGCGCGAAGCGCTTGGCCGGCTCGGCAATACGATCTACACAGCCGCCGCCATCGACATCGACTGGGAAACGCACACCAAGCCCCGCTTCATCCCCGCAGCGGCACTCAACACCCTGCGCCGGCAAGGCATTGAGGCTCTAGATACCACCCGGCAAGCCGCCTACACCCGCCCACCCCACCATGCTGCACGGACTCCTCCGCTGCCCTATCCGGCAGATACGCTCAGCTATCTTGGCAACGTCTATAACGCCAAAGCACGTGCCTTTTATGAAAAACACGGCGTCCGCCTCATTGAGCCCGCCTATGAATGCCGGCAGGAAAAAGGTGAAGTCTCGCTGATGGTGACCAAACACTGCGTGCGCTACAGCCTTCAGCTGTGTCCCAGGCAGGTCAAGGGACTGCGTCCCGATCCGCTGATCCTGCTAAACGGCAAAGAAAGGCTAATCCTGTACTTTGACTGCGGCCCCTGTGAGATGCACGTCATCGGCAGGCTCAGGAAAAACCGCGCGCTTCGGCTCTCGCCGCAGACCGCGGCAGTCAAATAAAAGGCCGGCGCCACCTAACCAACTAGCCAGTCAGCCGCGAACCATGCCTAAACACGCCGGCGCGCTTCACTCCATAGCAGAAAGGGGCGGGCAAGCATCAGATTCACTTCGACGGAACATTGTCGTAGTCAGCGTCATGCGCATTTTTCCGCTTTTCGATCGCAGCCCGTGGCGGACGCACCCGTAAATAGGTACTCGCATTGTTGATGGTATACCACAGCCCATCGTATTCCTTGACCCATACAGGGCGCGGGCTGTCTGCACTGAAATCCATTCGCCCCGTATGGCGGTAAGCCACAGATCGGCAACTAATAATTACGATACGGCGTATCGGCATGCACCAACCGGGAAGGGGAAATCCAGCGCATTGGCGATATCCGGGTAAAATGTACCGCAATGCATTATTTATCAAGGAAATCAACGATGTTCCCGACCCGACCGACCAATGCGCTTGACCTGCTTCTGCTTTCCTGCACAAGCGCTGCGATGTGCGCGCATTCCACGGCCGCTGCCGCCGCAACGCCTGCCCCCGCTACCGTCTCCACCGGCAACCCGGCCGCCTGCGCCGCATTAAGCGACGACCATGCGCGCCTTGCCTGTTACGACCTTGCAGTCGGTCGCACAAGCGCCGGCGCGCCCGCTACCCTCAGCCCCTCGAGAGAAACTGCCTCTGCGCAGCTTTCGCAAACCAGCGCTGCCGACAGGGCAGCCACCGCCGGCACGGACGCCGACAGCCGCGCGCCATCGGATGCTTCGGCCGCTTCGGCGGCGGCCGCCTCCGGCAACGGCCTCACGCTGCCGGCACTGGCGGAAAGTGCCCCGAGCGACAAGCGCAGCCTGTCCGCACGCTGGGAACTCGACGCGGCGGACAAACGCGGCACGTTTAACCTGCGCCCCTACAAGCTCAACTACCTGCTGCCGGTACGCTGGAGCAGTTCACCCAATACGCTGCCCGCCTCGCCCAATCCGAACAACCGCGTCGGCCAGCCACTCGACCTGGAGAACATCGAAGCGAAGTTCCAAATCAGCTTCAAAACCAAGCTGACGGAAGGGCTCTTCGGCAAATATGGCGACCTCTGGGCGGGCTACACGCAGCAATCAAACTGGCAGCTTTACAGCAACTCAGCACCATTCCGCGACACGATCTACGAACCGGAAATTCTCTCCGTCTTCCGCAGCAACCTGCATCTGGGCGGCGGTCTGCGCCTGCGCATGCTATCGCTCGCCCTCAACCACCAGTCGAACGGACGTGGCCTGCCGCAATCGCGCAGCTGGAACCGGCTCATCGGCACGGCGGGCTTCGAATACGGCAACTTTCAGCTGATCGGGCGCGCCTGGCAGATTCTCGGCCACGGCAGCCTGCTCAACGACAACCCCGACATCGCCCATTATCTGGGGCGCGGCGACCTGCAAGCGCGCTGGTACGCGGGCGAACACGCCCTGTCGATCACGGCGCGCGGCCCGCTGCTGCACAAACATTCGCGCGGCGCGCTGCTCGCCGAATGGAATTTCCCCATCCATCGCAACTTCAAGGGCTATCTGCAAGCCTCTTCCGGCTACGGCGAAACCCTGCTCGACTACAACCATCGGCAGACGACCTTCGGCCTCGGCATTTCAATTGTCGACTGGCAGTAAGCCTCTGCCGTCGACGACCCTGTTCCTGGACTCGGCCCCGACAGCATTGGCACGCCTGCCCCGCTCCCCCGCAACACGGACGGCGATCGATGCACCGCCGGTGCATGAAGCCATCGAACAGTGAGCTTTATCGAAGCCAACGACGATGACGCCCGGAAAGCGCTGTTAATAGCCTCTCCCCTGTTTCTCCCCGGCAACTTTCCGCCCCTTTCCCGAAACGCCTTGATTTACCTGGGCTACAGCGGCGCTGAAGCCGCCGATTGACGCGGGTTTCAGCGGCATGCCGTCAAAGGGTATCCCACAGGCGCGGTGCGTGCGGTGAGATGCAGTCGTCTGAATCTTCGTCTAAATCTGAGCGATTTCGGGTATCGCGCAGGCGTTCGGCACGCTCGAAGACATAGCGGCGGATCGTCGCGTTTATTTCGGTCGGGCGGTGTAGAGCGGGTACACGCGGTCAGCGTACACACGTAGATCGGCAATGCGCGAGCCATGCGACGGGTGCGTCGAGAGCCATTGCGGCACCGAGCCGGTGGATGCCTTTTCCATCTTCTGCCACAGGGAAATGGCTGCGCGCGGATCGTAGCCGGCGCGCGCCGCCAGTTCGACGCCGATGCGATCGGCCTCCTGCTCCATCCCGCGCGAGTTGGGGCGCATAAACGCCAGGTCGCCGACCACGCCCAGCGCCTGCTGGCCCAGTTTAGCATCAACGCCGAGATAGGCGCCGAGCAGCGCGCCGCCAATACCCGTCGCCACATTGATGCCGGCGGACTGGCTCATTTTTTCCCGGCCATGTTCGCGCAGCGCGTGGGCGATTTCGTGGCCGAGCACGGCAGCCAGTTCATCATCCGTCGCGTTGAGCTTCTCGATCAGCCCGGTATAGACGGCGATCTTGCCGCCGGGCATACACCAGGCGTTGAGTTCCTTGGATGAAATCACGTTGGTTTCCCACTGCCAGCCCGGCGCATCAGCACGGAAAGTGGCCGTGGCCGGAATCAGTCGGGCGGAAATGCTGCGCACGCGCTGCACCAGGAGGGCGTTCTGGTTGAGCATACCTTTCTTCTGGGCGTCGGCAATGACCTGGCGATAGGCTTTCGCCGCTTCCCGATTCACTTCGGCGGACGAGACAAGCATCATCTGCTTGCGGCTAACGCCGACCTGTCCGCCGGAAGTCGTATCAACCGACGCGCAGCCGAATAGCGCCAGCGCGGTCAGCAAGGTGACGATCAGTTGCCTATTTTTCTGCATGATTTCTCCCGTCAGAAAATGAGCGAAATGCGCATCCGGATACTGCATACCGTGCCTTCATGCGGGCACGACTCTGAATGCGCACTGAGGGTAACGGCCGGACAGCGGATGTGGCCTACACGCACGGAGCCTACGTATTTTATGCGCAAAGGCCGCGCTGAACCACATCTGCCATGGCAAGCCGCCGCCCGACCGACGCCACGGATGGCATTGATCGGCGGCGGCGAAGGCAGTGCGCGTGCCTCCCACGCAGTTATGCGAAGGCATTCCCAGGCGCCTTCCGTTTTCGGCGGCCAAAAACGCTGTATCCAGCAATCGCCCCCTTGGGATATCAGGCGCGAACCTGCCGTAAACCCGCCGCAGACCAACGCAAATTTCTACGCATTCCGGCGCAAATCCTATGTATTCCGGCGCAAACCAGGGGCGCAGCCGGCATCGTCCCGAGGCTTCGCCCAAGCGCTCGTTCAGCCGGGTTTGCCGTCCACGCGCGGCCGAGTCAGGATCGGCACGTATTTCCACAGATAGATGAGAAAACACAGCGTCCAGAATGTTGCCGAAGCGTACAGGCACGGAATGTAGTAGCGATCTGGCAAGCCGAACCAGATAGCGACGCGCAGGATGAGCGCGATGCCGATCAGCCAGTAGCAGAGCGTCTCGCCAAATCCGGCCTTGAGCGGGCGTCCGGTATGGCCAAGCGCCGTGCGCGTGATCATGCCGATGATCAGCCCGGCCATTGCGCCGACGCTCAGGATATGCAGCGTCGCCGCCGGATCAGCCAGACCGAAGGCGGCCAGCCCCAGCACCAGCAGGGCAACGACAATCCAGCCGTGCGCAACATGCAGAATCCACAGCAGCGGCGTAGTGCGCGTCGGCCATGGCCGCCAGCCCCAGATACGCACGAGCTGCACGGCGGCGGCGGGCAGCGCCAGCACGCCGACGAATCCCGGCGGCGCGCCAACCGCCCAGGCAAAAAGCGCCAGCGCCGTCAGCACCACGGC
>ERZ773043.347-NODE-347-length-27016-cov-22.362190_pt1 | contig 27016 bp, 26 predicted proteins | sample MGYA00580636_ERZ773043 | MGnify/ENA primary metagenome ERZ773043 (study PRJEB29015, sample SAMEA2737992) | human oral metagenome | biome: human oral; feature: human-associated habitat; material: dental | place: China | collected 2065 ...
TCGCGCACCCCGGCTCGGCCTCGTGCGCGGCGGTGCGGTGCAGTACTGCCCATCGTCGCCGCGGGCGCGGCACGGTATTGTCATGACACCACGTATAGGAAAGTGACCCATGAACAACCTCCGCCATCCCCACGCGACACGATCCGGCCTTTCCCGTCGGGTTGTCCTCTCGCTGCCCGCGCTGGCTGTGGCCGGCGGGCTCGCCGCCTGCAACAAGCGCGAGTCCCCCATCGTTCCGGCGACCCCCACAGCCTCCCCGGCCTCGACCGCCGCCGAGGCGCTCACGACCGGTGAAACGCTCAACATCTCGGTCGGCCCGCTGGTGCGCGTCACCCATCAGGGGAGCGACTTGTCGGTACTTCCCCTCACCATCGCCCGCCCCAAGGATGCGGTTGAGCCGACATTGAACGCCGCCGCCGTCATTATGGGGGGTATTACGAGCAATGTGGTTCTTTACAGGCCTCTGCGTCTGATCGACTCCGCGGGGCTGCGGGTCTGGTCGACCACCACCGGGAAGACCGATTTCGGCTCCATCGCTCCCGGTGATGACCAGGACCTCTATCCGACTTTCGGTCCGGTCGACGTCGATACGGTGACGGTCTTCCTGTCTCACGGGGGCTTCATTGAGGTGCCCGTCGTCAACGCCGACGATGCCCAGGCGCCCAAGCTGGACGTCGGCTCGATCGTTTCGAATGCGAAGCTTCAGGACACCCTGCGCGATCCCGTGTCCATCGAGCGCTACTCCGTGGCACTGGACGGCTCCTCCAGCGGGCTGACCGATGGGGACGAGACGTCCGTGGACGTAGCCAGCGATGTCACCTTCGCCGTCGATTCCGCCGAGCTGACCGCTCAGGCCGACGATGCTCTCAAAGGGGTCGCCGAGACGATCGCCGGTTACAGCGGCGGGGAGCTGACGATCACCGGGCATACCGACGATGTGGCGGACGACGCCCACAACCAGAAGCTGTCTGAGGACCGGGCCCAGGCCGTCGCCGACCGGCTCGGGAAGCTGACCGACCTGAGCGCCTGGACGACGACCGTCGCCGGCAAGGGGGAGACCGAGCCCAAGTCCGCCAACGACACCGAGGAGGGCCGTCAGGCCAACCGGCGCGTCGAGGTGGTCATCGCTCCGACGGACGGGACCGACGGCTCCCTGGCGCGCTCCGGCAGTGGCGCCGAGATCCCTGAGCCCGCCGGACCCAGCGGCAGCGGACCCGATGGCGTCACTGTCGGGAGCGGTACGTTCGGGCTGGGGCAGGTCACGGTCAAGCTCGCGCAGGTGCAGCGCCGTGGAAGCCTGCTGCTGGGCGTCCTCGAGGTCACCGGGGGCAAGGGCGGGTCGTTGACCCCTCTGGGTACTGGTTGGCTCTCCGATCCGGGCAGTGTGCTCAACAATGCGCGCGGCGAGCTGGGCGGCGCCACGAGCCTGTTGGCCTCCGACGGGCTGACCCTGCTGTCGGGGTCGGATCGGATCTATCCCGTGGACTACCTGCTGCCCGATTCGGATGCGCACCGTGCGCTCACCGAGCTCGAGCTCTCCGAGATCCTGACTGAGGGGCAGACGAGCCGGGTGTGCGTGGCCTGGCCCGACACCGAGGAGGACACCGTCATGGTCGATCACCCGGACGGCGGCGCCCTGCCCTGGCCCTGGCGGCTGACCGACGTGCCCGTCGTCGATGGCTGAGTAGGCTGAGTAGGGTCAGGCGGGTCAGGCGGGTGGTCCGGGTCCCGTTCCCGTTCAGTGCCGCCAGTGCCGCCAGTGCCGCAGTGCCGCGTCGAGATCGGTAGCAACCCGCATCGAGATCGGTCGTACTCCGCATCGAGATCGGTTCACCAGCGCTAACGGATGAGGCTGCCGGTAATACTGGCAGTGCCGGTGACTCTCAGGCGGCGTTCTCAAGCAGTGATGACGGGGATGTCGGTGAGGCGGAAGACATATGAAAGGTTGTTCTTGTGCCCGGGGTGGTCGAGGGTGACGGTGTCCTGGCCGGTGTCGGGCCAGACGACGCACACGGTGGTGGTGGCGCCTTCTTTGAGAGTGCTGGTCAGCGTCTGCTCGGTGAGGGGCCTGTGGCGGTCTATTACGGGTGGGAGGTAGTCGGCGGGGTAGACGCGTTGGCCGTCGGCCAGGAGGGTCAGTCCGCTGGAGGCGCCCATGGCGTCGGTCCCCCCTTCTCCGCGTGAGTTCGCCAGGAGGACGGAGCTGTCAGTGAGCCATGAGGATAAGAACGCGTTACCGGTGCCACCGGGTCCGGTGGTGACGGTGAGCTGGCCGAGTAGGAGGCCGCCGGTGCGGGTGACGTGGTCGAGGGTGACGGTGATCTGACCGCCGCCTCGGGTGTCGGGTCCGTTGAGGGTGACGCCGTCGGGGCCGGTGCCGACGGGTCCTTGTGCGTCGGGCAGGCCGGTGTCCGAGGCCGGTGGGGCTGGCGGTGTGGCGGTGCCGGTGGTTCCCGGCTGCTTGGCGGTGGTGCCGCTTGTGGGGGTGATGGTGATGGCGACGCGGCGGTTGGCGGCGCGGGCTTCGTCGGTGGTGTCGTTGATGGCGGGTTCGGTTTCGCCCTTGCCGGTGGTGGTCACCTGCCAGGCGGTGAGGTCGGCCAGCTGGGTGAGGCGGTCCTTGACGGCGGCGGCGCGGTCCTCGGAGAGCTTCTGGTTGTGGGCGTCGTCGGCGACGTCGTCGGTGTGCCCGACGATGTCCAGGGTGCCGCCGTCGGGATGCTGGGCCAGTTGCCCGGCCACGGTCTGCAGCTGGCCGTCGGCCTTGTCGGACAGATTGGCGGAGTCGGAGTCGAAGGTGACATCGCTGGACAGGGTGACCGTGACGTTCTGGTCGCTGGTGCGAGTGTTGGTGGAGTCGTCCAGGGCCTCGGTGAAGGACTCAATGCGTACGGGGGCACTCTTACCGGAATCGGTGCTGAGCTTGCCCAGGGCCTTGTCCATGGCGGCCAGGTCGATGCCGATGGTGGTGGCCGTGTCCCGGTCGATCACACTAAGGGGAACGAAACCGGTCTGGGGGATGAAAGCGGTGACCTGTTCGATGTCGATCGGCCCGAAGGGAATGTAAACCGTGTCGGATTCGCCCGGGGCGAGTAAGAGGTGCTGCATACGGTCCTGCGTGGTGATCCATACTCGGCCCTGGTCGGGGTCCAGCAGCCGCACACTACGGTTAGCGTGCTCAGTCACGTGTGTGTAGACCGGCATCCGGCTGTCGCTGTTCCAGTACTGCTGCACATCCACCATGGCGGCGTCGTCGGCGGCCCGAGTGAACTCCAGGACCAGGGCCGTGGCCTCCTCGCTGGTGCGGACCAGGGGAGAGACCCGGACAGATAATCGGTGCCCCACGATGCGGGCGTCCAGGGTCTGGAAATCGGTCGGAGCGGGAGACGCCGAAACCGAGGCCGTACTACCACCAGACCCAGACGACGCGCCGCCATCGGCCCCGACCTTGGACAGACGGCACCCCGCCATCACCGGCACGCCCCCGGCGCCCAGGGCTGTCAGGGCGGTCAGGGTGAGGAAGGAGCGTCGGCTGCTCCGCGCGGGGTGGAGGGTCGGTGGCTGTGGCTCGGTGGAGTTGGCTGGGGCGGTGGACATGAGGGGCCTCCCTTCAGCGAGGGCTGATGCTCATTGCGGATGGCGTAGGCGGAACGCTTCGATCTTGGTTCTCGGTGCGGAGTACGACCGATCTCGAGCCGGAACCGGACCGATCTCGGTGCGGAAGTGGACCGATCTCGGCGGTGAGGGGGTCGGCAGTGCCGGCGGGCCTCAGGCGGCGCTCTCATCTAAGCGGTGATGACGGGGATATCGCTGAGGCGGAAGGCGTAGCCGTCGTCGAAGTGCCCACCGGGGTGGTCGACGGTGACGGTGTCCTGGCCGGTGTCGGGCCAGACGACGCAGATGGTGGTGGTGACGTTCTCCTTGAGGTCCTCGTAGGCGTAGAGCTCGGTGAGGGGCCTGTGCCAGTCGCCGCCGGGCAGGATGTAGTCGGCGGTGTAGACGCGCTGGCCGTCGGCCAGGAGGGTCAGGCCATTGGTGATGCCGACGGCGCTCACGCCGCCGCTCTCGCCGCGGGAGCTGGCGTGAACTTGTGCGGGGTCGTTCAACCATCCGGTCAGGGTGGTGTCGCCGGTGCCGCCCGGCCCGGTGGTGACGATGAGCTGGCCGAGCAGGAGGCCGCCGTTGCGGGTGACGTGGTCGAGGGTGACGGTGATCTGGCCGCCGTAGTCCTCCGGTCCTTTGACGGTGACGCCGTCCGGGCCGGTGCCGACCGGGCCCTTGGCCTCGGGCAGACCGGTGCCCGAGGCCGGTGGGGCTGAGGGCGTGGCGGTGCTCGTGGCTCCCGGTTGCGTGGTGGTGCCGCCTGTGGGGGTGATGGTGATGACGACGCGGCGGTTGGCGGCGCGGGCCTCGTCGGTGGTGTCGTCGATGGCGGGCTCGGTCTCGCCCTTGCCGGTGACGGAATCCGGCCACGATCCCAGATCGGCGAGTTCGGCCAGCCGGTCGCGCACGGCCTGGGCCCGGTCCTCAGACAGCTTCTGGTTGTGGGCGTCGTCGGCGACGTCGTCGGTGTGCCCCACGATGTCGAGGCTGCCGCCGTCGGGATACTGAGCCAGTTGCTCGGCCACAATCTGCAGCTGGCCGTCGGCCTTGTCGGACAGTGCCGCGGAGTCGGAGTCGAAGGTGACGTCACTGGACAGGGTCACCGTGACGTCCTTGTCGCTGGTGCGCGTGCCGGCCGAGTTGTCCGGGGCCTGGGTGTAGCGCTCCAGGGGCGCGACGGCCGCGTCCTCGCCGGGGCCACCGTCCTGGATGATCTCGTCGGCCTCATCCAGCGCCTGAGAACTGATCCCGGCTCCCGCCGCCTGGTCGCGGCCGATGACGCTCACCGTGGCGAAGCCGGACTGGGGCACGAAGACGATGACCTCGTCGATGTCGACCGGTCCGAACACGACCGTGGACGTGATCGTCTCGCCGCGCTTGAACTCCAGGGCCCCTCCGGATGCCGACCCCGCGGTCCACACCCGTCCCGCGCCGGCGGTGTCGATCAGACGCACGCCATCGGCACCACTGCCCCCAGCGGGCGCGCTCAGACTGGGAGTGGCATAGGCGGTGTCCGGATCAGTGCCCGGGTCAGCGCCCGGGTCGTCGGTGCTGTCCGGACTGCCCTGACCGTCCTGCGCGTCGTCGGAGGCGGGGGATTCCTCGGCGTCGTCTGTCGGCAGGCTGCCGGAGTCCTCGATGTCGGCAGGCGCAGCGTCGTCAGTCGCGCGGGTGATCTCCAGGACCAGGGCCGTGGCGGTGTCACTCGCGCGCACCAGGGGCGAGACCCGGATCGTGGCGTGATGCCCCAGCAGGTGGCCGTCGAGATCCTGCCATCCGGCCGTGCCGTTGTTCGTCGCCCCGGCCGAGGCGGCGGAGGTGGCGGAGGCGCCATCGGTGGGTGCTCCGTTCTCGCCCGAATCGGATGAGCGCCCGCAACCCGCTGCCAGTGACGCGCCCGCGGCGGTCAGGGCCGTCAGGGCGGTCAGGGTCAGGAAGGAGCGTCGCCCGGGCGCCGTCGAGCGAGGGACCGGAGGCCGGGGCGGTTGTGCCGGGGTTGTTAGGTTCAGGGGACGTGAGGTGCGGTGCATGGTGGTCTCCTCCCGGTGAGGTAGGGACTTCTGCGGCGGATGGACCGGAGGAACACCTCGACCGTAGCCGGTCGGCCCTGCGTTCTCGATGGGGACGGACCCATCAGTCCCCATCTGCTCCCCATCACTACCCGTGCACTCCCCGTGGAGCGCCGGCCTTGCAGAGTGGAGCGCCGGCCGTTCAGACGATCAGGCGAGCTCGATCCAGCGGCCCGCGGTCTCGAGCTGCTGATCCGTGATCGACTCGCCTGAGAAGTCGATGAGTGAGATCCGTGAACCGTTGCTCACCGCCCAGGTCGCGCCGCGGTTCGCGTAAGGCCAGGAGGTCTGATAGTCCTGCCGGGCCACAACGGTACCGCCGTCGGTGATCGCTGTGCGGGCTCCGGGCAGGTAGCCGCGTGTGGAGGCGCGGGCGGCATTCATCGCCAGGTCGAGCGCCTGGTACGCATCCGCGGCGCTCACCGACTGGGCCGTCATGAGTACGGACGACTTGTCCGCAGGGTCCGTCCAGCGGGTGCTCCACAGGCTGGACTGGGGGACCGTCTTGTCCCAACCGGACGGGACGATGAGCCGCAGGCCGCCGTCCTGCGCCTTGTCCCAGCCGGGGACGGGGCCTGCGGATGAGCACGCGGTGAGTGATGCCAGCGACGCCAGCGATCCTGCCGACGCCGTCGAGGCCGCGACCAGCGTGACCAGGACTCCGGTGCGCCGTCGTATGCGTGTCTGCATGCGCGTCATGCCGCTCTCCTCGTCAGATTGAGCGTGTTCTCGATGCCGTTGCGCAGCCCGTCATCGATCGAGGTGCCGAGGAGGGTCATGACGCCCGTGCCGGCATCCGTGGCGATAATCCAGGTCCACCCGCACCAGGTGCTGTCCGGCCCCCAGTAGAAGGCGATGCGCTCGATCGCCGGGCCGTTGGAGTCCGCCTGCCAGGAGACGCGACCGATCTCCGCATAGTTCTCGATGAGGCCGGAATTGATCAGGTCGGTGGTCTGCCTGATGCCGTCGGCGGTGGTGACGGCATCGACCGTCGAGACCATGACCCGCTGGTCGAACTCATTGTCCGATTCGGCCAGATCGTAGGAGACGGCGTACAGGCCCCAGTCGGTGTGCGGCGTGGGACCGGTCATGGTCGTCGGGATGCTGAAGGAGATGCCGGAGAAGTTCACGGCGGTCCACTCCTGCGGGGATTCGTCCGGACCGGGGGAGGGGGCCGGGGGCTGGCTCACGTCGGCGACGGACTCCATCCCGTCGTTGGGTGCGGCCTCCTCCGACTTGCCGCAGGCGGACAGGGCGCCCAGGGCGGCGATCCCGCCGGCGCCGGCACTGGCGGACAGCAGCGTGCGGCGCCTCATGGGGCACTCACCACGATCGAGTCGAGAATCGCCGCCATCTGAGTCGTGCTGTCGGCCCTCGTGGAATTGGCGAAGACGTAGACGCCATAGCTGTATCCGTCCGCCCCGTCGACGATGATGCCGGTACTGGCGACCTGCACCGGGGTGGCCTGGGCGTCCTGGGACCACGGCGGGACGGCGGAGGACGTCCAGCTGAGACGGGTGGCATTGCCGCCGCCCTCGACCGTGGCCGAATCCGCAGTAGTCTCCACGCCCTGCGACGTCAGGGCATCCTTCTCCGCGGCGAGCATGGCGCCGGCCGGCTTGGCACCGCCGGAGTAGTACTCGACGTCGATCGTGACGGCGGTGGCGGTGGAGTCGTAGTAGGTCTGGGTCATGCCGTCGTCGTAGGTTGTCGCTGCCGCGGTAAGGGCGTCGGCGGGCACCTGAATCATGAGCCCCGGGGCCGGCTGAAGGGTCATATCCGTTGTCCCCGCAGCGTTGCTCCCGCCCGATGACGACACCGCCTGCGATGCGGTCACGTTGGTCGACGGCGCGGAGGCTTCGGCGCCGCCACTGCCGGAGCAGGCGGCCTGGGCCAGGAGCGCCGCGATCAGGAAGGCGGACGCTGTCGCCCGCCGTGCTCGTGCCATCGTCCCTCCTCACGTGGGATCCGGGTGTTACAGGTGTTCATGAGCGGCCCGTCAGAGGTCCTGGGTGGCCAGCTGCTTGCGATCCGCCGCCAGTCGGCTCGCGGTCCAGCTCTGGGCCAGGGCGTCCGCACCGCCGTGGTCCTTGAGCGCCGCCCCCTCCAGGATCTGCCGGGTAGTGGTGGCGTGGGCGGAGACGATGTCGGCGAAGCCCTGTCCGGGAGTCATGGTGGGCGATAGCGCCGTCAGAGGGGTGTCGAGGGTGCCCGATGCGAGGGCGGAGCGGCGCGCGTAGGACGTGGCTATCTCCTGGTCGGCCTCACTGAGCAGTGGCACCTCCAGAGTCGTGGTGAGGATGCTGGTCACCGTTGCGCCCGGGGTGACCCCGGCGATGCCCTCCCTGGCGGTGCCCTCGGTCGCGTGGGTGAAGACGATGGTGTCCAGATCTCCACCGCTGTCGTAGTTGAAAGCGATGCTGCCGACGCAGGTGCGCTCGCCCTCGGCCGGTGCGGTCGTGCCGAATGAGCTCCAGGGATCCTCCTTGTCCTGCTGGGCGGGCGGCACTTCGGCTTTGTAGGACAGCGTGTGCGAAACCGCACCGGTTCCGTTGGGCTCCGCGGTGGTGGCGCGCTGGTAGCCGGCGGTGCCGCTGATCGTGAGCGCGGGTTCTGAGGCGCCGGCAGTCGCGGCGTCGGTTGGCGTGGTCTTCCCGGGACTGGTCTGGCCGGCAGAGGCGGCGGAATCGAAGGAGGGTAGTGAGAGGACGACGCGGGCTCCGGCCGACTCGACTGTGCGGTCGAGTGCGACGTGGCCCCTCTGCCGGTTGGTGCGCAGGCGGCCGGTGCCGACATTGTCCGCCGGAGCGGTACTCACCTGGCCGGCCGCGTCGCAGGTCCGTTGATTGGCGCACTGACGGGTGGTGTCGGCGGCGAGCATGGCGGTGACCTGGGAGGTCACAGGGTTGTCTGCGACGGTTTCCTGGTCTGCTGCCATATAACCACTGGTGAGCTTCTGGGTTGTCGAGGTTGCCCGTGAGGAGTCCGCGGTTGCGGCTGTCGTGTCCGTGGCTGTGTTCGTCGTAGCCGCGCCTGCAGGAGGCGCCGTGCTGATGGGCGCACTCGCTGCCAGAGCGATGGCCAGTGCAGTGGCACGTGTGCTCGAGAGCTTTGAGTTCGGCGCACCAGTTTTCCCGGCATCGGCTCCCCCGGCTGCGAACCGTGCGAATAGCGGCGCCTGGAGGCGACGGTGCATGAGGGTGCATCCTTTCGACGGCGGCGGACGGCGGGTGGCGTCCAATGGTTCCGTTGGTTCCGTGTGATGGGACCACGATTCGCTGCCGAGCTTAAGGGCGCATGTGCTGAGCCGATACGGGGAGTGGGACCCGTGGAGCATGAACGGGTTCTTGACACCGGCCATTCGGGAGATCGATTATCCGGAGCGCCGGTTTCATCGATGTGCTATCGCTTTCTATGGCCGTGCAATCACACCGTGAGGGCGAGAGACTGCTCGATCGAGTCGCGTAGATCAGTATCGATGGGGCCCGTGCCCGAGTACTGAACAGCTGCGACATGGGAATCCTGGCGAAGCACCCATATGCAGCCTTCATCGGTATTGTTATCGCCGGCGCTGAAATCGGTTCGAATCGCTTCGGTGAGACCGGACAGGTGAAGGGAATTCTCCTGCTGCTTGGTGTAGTTGACCAGTGCACCGCCGGACGAGTCATTCTCAATTTGAGACATTGCGTCCGTGACGGTGCTCTGCGGCATGGTAGGTGCAAGAAAAAGCCTCTGCGCCATGATCTCATCCTCGACCAGCGCCCAGGTACTGACCCACCTCTCCGAGCCTTCCAGAGCGCCTGTATCAGTCCAGTCCTCGGGCAGAGCGCAACTGAGCCCCGAGACCTCAATGTACTGGCTGCCGTCGGTGCCGGGCGATACCGTTGCGGAACTTGTGATCGACGCAGTTGCGGAGGCGGTTCCAGTGAGCTCGATCCATGAGCCGACGGTGGTGAATTGCTCGTCCGTCACGGAGCTCCCGCTCAGATCGACGAGAGCAATAAGACCATTGGAACTGATCGCCCATGTGCTTCCGCGGCCCTCAACTGGCCACGTCGTCTGATAGTCCTGTCGGGCCAGAGTAGTAGTGCCGTCGGACCAAGCGGTGCATTCGCCGACCAGCCGGTATCCCCGGGTGACGGATCGCGCGGCGTCGGCCGATGTGTCGAGCGCTGTGTAGACGTCGTCCTCGTCGATCGAGCTGGTGGTCATGAGGACATTGGAATCGTCTTCGGGGTCGGTCCAGCACGTCGTCCATGCGCCGCTATCGGGAGTGGATTTCTCCCAGCCCTTCGGGATGGCGACCAGAAGATTGCCGTCGCCGTCCCGCTGCCAGTTCCCCGAGGGGGCCGCGGGTTTGTTCGACGAGCATGCCGCAACCGCGGAACTCACTGCGATGGTCGCCAGTGCGGCGAGGCCTGAACGGCGTTTCATCATTCCCCTCCATCCAGGGTCAGAGTGTCCTCAATGCTGTTGCGCAAACCATCGTCAGCGTTGACGCCTAAGAAGGTGACGACCCCGACTCCCGCAGAAGACGCGATCATCCAGGTATAGCCGGGGAAGTCGATATCGGGACCCCAGTAGAAGGCGATCCGCTCGATGGCGGTGGTGTCGTCCACGCTCCAGGAGATCGTATTGATCTCGCTGTAGTTCTCGATCAGCCCGCCATTCATGAGATTGACCGTCTGCCTGATCCCATTGGCGGTTGTGACCTCGGTGTCGATGCCTGTGACCAGAATCCTGTGGACCTTGGTGTCGTCCTCGAAACGGTCATACGCCATCTTGTAGATTCCCCAGTCATCATGCTGCGCGGGCTCCTCGAAGGCCGTCGGAAGACTGAAGGACTGCCCTTCATATGTCACGGTTGTCCAGTCGTCGGGAGCCTCGCTCTGCGGCGTTGTTCCAGCATAGGGCTGGGGGACATCATCGACCTTTGCGAGCCGGTCTCCCGGAGGCTGTGACGACGTGCCGCCGCATGCCGCAAGAGTCGTCAGGGCGGCCCCCGAGAATCCCGCCATGAGGAATCTCCGTCGCCTGGCGATGACGCCGTAGTCGGTCGACGGGGGGAAGGACGTACTGGTGCCCGCGCTGTTGTGGTGCACAAATCCTCCTTATCGGATGTTGTCATGAGGCCGACTCAGAGTGCTCACAGAGCCGCTTACGCCTACTCCTGCTTACTTCCACATCTACTTACTCCACATCCTCAAACGTGCGTTCTCCGTCCGGCCCGGGACGGCCCAGCTGCTGAGCCTTGATCGTGTCCTGCGAGCCATGAGTGGATTGCGTCTGATATCTGAGGACCCAAAAGTCCCAGCCCCCGTTCTCGGTGATCATCTCGCCCTCCTGCACGGTTCGAGTCGTTTGCCCCTGGCGATAAAGCAGGTTGTCGAAGCTGTCGCTCGATGGTTTCGATGGTTTGAAGGACGACTCCGTGACAAAGAGTGCACCATTTGTAAAGGATCGGGAGGCGTACTTCTCCGCGATTTTGCGATCCTCTTGACTCAATCCGGAAACGTCCAGTGTGGTTGTGATCGTCGTTGTCTTTGATTCGCTCTTTCCTCCTCTGCCTTCTTCCTGATGCTCCTTGACGTTGGTGAATGTAATGGTCTTGAGTTCGCCGTCATCATCGTAGGTCAGCTCGTAGCTGCCGTAATAGCTGCCGTTTGTGCTATTCTTTCCGTTATCTTCGCCGAAAGCCGAGCCTGCTAGCTCTGCATTAACCTCGCCCTTGTATGCGAATCTATTGGATGTTTCTGTCTTTCCGTCGGCATGTGTTTCGGTGCGGGTGTAGCCCACTTTTCCGGATGCGCTTGCACTGGCTTTAGCTTTGACTCTGCCGTAATTCAAGACTTTTTCCTTAGCGGCCTCCTTGGCGTCTTTCGGGTCGTATCGGCGCTCTTTTCCGCCTTTTTCATTGCCCTTTTTTGTATCTTCTGGATCCTTTACTCCGATCTCAGTGCTGACGGAAACTCCACCCTCGAGTTCTGCTTCGGCGGTCCATGAGGTGGACGTGCTATCGGGCTTCTGCTTGACCTCCGTATCGCCGCTGGTCGCTCTCCCCAGGCCCTGATCGTCGAGGTGCTCCTGAGCCACTTCGCGATTCCGCTTGTCGTGCTGGCGGCATGTGGGGTGGCCGGGGGTGTCGCACTTGTATGTCTTCGTTGTTGTGCGATTGATGGAGCCTTTTATTGAAGCCTGGATTTCGGCGTCGAAGGGCGCTCCTTTGCTGTCCGAGTCATCATCGCTGGATTTACCGGCTTCGTTCGCCTTTCTCTTTTTCCAGGCTTTATGCTTGCTGGTGCTGTAGTCGTAGGAGGCGCTCACCTCGGTCGTCTTGCTGTATTGACGGCTTCCGGAGCCGTCCATGTATCTCGTCTTCTTAATGGAGGCGTTGTCGCTTCCATCGACTTTTAAATCTCCGGGCCCGAGTTTAGGAATGGTTACGCCTGCAGATGTTGATTTGCTGGTCTCGCTGACGTATGAAGGGACGGCGGCGGGGTTGGCGGCGTAAGGGTTGCCGTTCAGGGGGCACTCGTACGATCCTCCGGCGACGGAATGGATATGCTGGGAGATCTTGCAGAGGACGGCTTGACCGATTTTGTCTCCGGATGTCACGGTGATTCCTCCCGCGACCACTAAGAGCAGGGCGACGACCGCCAGGCCGATACCGGCATGCTCCGTGAGCGTCTGTCCCCGCTCTTGCCACAACGATTTCTGACTCTGACGAGGGCTCATTGAGGTCTCCTTGCGCTTTACAGCAGGTGCTGCCAGTAGTGAACCGCGTCAGTATTCGGCGTCGAAGGGGCGAGCGCCCCGGAAAGCGCCCTGCAGTGCGTAAGGCGTGAGCGAAGCCGGAGCTTCGCTCGCACTTGCGGCATATGAATGGCGCTGCCCGACCATGCCAACGGGGCGGTCGGGCAGCGCCATGAATTGAAGCTGGAATTGAAGATGAATTGAATTGATGATGAATTCTGTGCGTCAGGACTCGCTGACCGTCATGGAATCGAGAACTGCCTGCATGGCGTCGATGCTCTGCTGATTGTCCTTGGGTGCGCAGGCATAGACCCCGTAGGCGTAGCCCTCGGGGCCGTCCGCCAGTTTCGCCTGGCAGGACAGATCGATGGCGGGCGCCGTCGTGTCCCATGGGGGTGCGGCGTTCTGCTCCCAAGTGTAGGTGTATGCGTCTGGGGAGCCCTCAACGGTAGTCGACGTGGGAGTGATGGTGATGCCGTCTTCCGCGTAGGCGTTTTCGTCCAGTGATGCGATGCCGGATGCGGTCTGGGAGCTCTCCGTGTAGTACTCGACGTCGATGAGAGCCGGTGCGGACTCGTCCTGAACGTAGTAATCGACCCGCCACTTGTCATTCGAGCCCTTCCTGGGCTCCTCATCGGAGGTCAGATTGGTGGGGAGTGTCAGGGTGAGTCCGTATGCGGGCGTGAGACTGGCGGTCGTCTCGGTGGCCTGCGCGTCCGTGGAGGTGGCCGTTGCGCTGGGGTCGGCGCTTTCGCCGCCTTCGCCGCCGCACCCGGTGAGCAGTGCGAGAGTGAGAGCGGCGATGGGAAGTGTATGTGAAACAATGGTGCGCACGATATTTCCCCCAGTAGTTGCACGGTGAATACGAATATGACTATGGAATGAATGGTTCATGAGCCGTCGTGAACCATCGGGGCGCGGTGGTGAGAGCGCCTTTGAGAACCCGTATATGTTGATGGTCAGGACGTCAGCTTGGTAGTGACTTTCGCGTGCCGGCTCATGCCGGAGGGGCCCGTGAAAGGCGTGGGCGTTGAGGAGGGCGACGGAGAGGGCGACGACGTTGGAGAGGGCTCGGGACTCGGGGTCTCCTTGGGGCGTTCGGTGACGCAATTTCCGTCGATCTTGAATCCGACTTTGCCTCCACCGAGGCAGACGCCATCCTTGAGGACGATCTCGGCGGTAGAGGTTGCTGTCATTTTCTCATCGGTTCCTTCAGCGGTGGAATTGGTCTCCACGCTGACGGTCACGGTCTTCTGGGTGGCATTGACGGAGTATGCTGTGACCGTGGCTCCGTTGTGAGAGGCGTATGTGTCGGCAGCATTCTTGGCTTCCAGGCCCGCATAGGATCCTAGTCCTTTTCCGATACCGCCCCACAAGCCGTCGGCGTTATCGGAGTCGACGGCGTCGTCGTACATCGACTCGATGGAGTCCGCCCACGCCCCGGCGGCGGCGAGCGCCGCGGCATCCGCCGCATTGCTGGCGTCTCGCCGATGAAGCGTGGTGTCTCCCAGGCTGAGCATGAGGAGTAGCGCCACCATGGCGAGAGCTCCGCAGGCGATGCAGAGATAGGGAAATATACTGCCCTGCTCATCATTCATGATTCGGCGACGCCGTGCGCCTTTCAATAGGGTCAGACAGTGATTCATCCTCATTCAGTCCTGCGTGACGGAGGTGTTCATGAAAAGGTGATAGAAAAAGCGCAGTTAGGTGCACCCCGCTCTCGGATGCACCTAACTGAGCTGGTTGCGTCAACCGCACGCGGGAAGACTCACTTTCCTGTCTTGATACTCTTGATGACCTCTGAGATCTTGCCTGTTATTGCTCCACCAATGCCTCCACCCTTATTGCTGGCTAATCCCGTGACGACGGCGGCGAGAATGGCGACGACGACCAGACCGATACCCGCGTATTCGACCATTGTCTGGCCGCGCTCGCTGTCGCGCAGGTCGGTCCATGCCTGCTGAATGCGGACCTGAAGACGGAGCAGGGAGTTGTTGTTCATCATGACCTCCATATAAGGGTTGAAGTCGGTGGACTGGTGATGTCCTTCTGACAGAATTAAAATTAGGTCGACCACCGCCCCAGGGTGCAGGGGCGGCTGCCCCGATCAACGCCCTTGGCTTCGCCCCAGCCAGGCGGACACCGCCTCGGCGCGGTTATGTACATCGATCTTGGGATAAGCTGCATTGAGATAGTTCTTGACAGTCCGTTCTGATAGAAACAACTGAGAAGCGATCTCCGCATTGGACAGGCCGCCGGCCGCGAGGTCGAGAATCTCCGCCTCGCGGTCAGTCAGATGCTCGCGCAGGGGATTGGGCCGATCGCCGCGAGAGGGATGAAGCATGACCTCGGCCGCTTCCCTGCCCAGAACCAGTCCGCCGTGCCGACACGTCTCAATAGCGCCGGCGACTTCATTGACGCCCAGCTGGCCGTGCACCAGGTACCCGCGCGCCCCGGCGTCGATCGCCTGGCGGATCAGTGCGGGATCCTTCAAGGAGGTGAGCATGATGACCGACATGCGGTCGACGAGCTCGGGAAGAATATCCAGGCCACTGCGCCCGGGCATGGAGATGTCCAGCAGGACGATCTCCGGCGACTCGGCCGCGGCGGTCTCGAGGGCTGCGAAGGCGTCCTCGGCCTCGACGACGTCCGTCACCGAATCCACACGGGCCAGCACCGCTCGAAGGCCCGCACGCACAATGGCGTTGTCATCCACAACCATGATCTTCATGTCCGCACCTCCTGTGGCGCTGTCAGTGATGTCAACGGAACGAGCAGTCGCGTCCTCAGCCCGACGCCGGGCTCCGGTTGCGACTCAATGCTCAGCTCGGCGCCGAGCGCTTCAGCGCGCTCGCGCATGCCGATGAGGCCGTAATGGCCTTCGGGGCTGATGGTTTCGGTGCTCTCCGCATCCATCAGCCCGACGCCGTCGTCGCTGATCTCGATGCGCAGCCGATGCTCCTCCACCCCGACGGAGAGGCTCACGGCGCTCGCGCGGGCGTGCTTCTCTATGTTGGTGAGTGCCTCGCCGAGCACGCGCTGGAGCTGCCACATCGTCTCCGGCGAGCACGGCATACTCTGCGACGGCTCGGACTCGAGGCAGGCCGCGGCGATGCCGGTTCGGGCGCTCCAGCGGGCAACCTCCTCGCAAAGGGCTCCCGCGACGTCGTCCTCTCCGCTGATTCGCAGGCCGTCCAGCACCAGGCGCGCCTCGCGGCTGGCCTCGTCCGCCGATTCGAACAGGGTGCGACTGAGGGCGGCGTCCTTGTGCCTCTCCGAGCGAAGCGAGTCGTCCAGCGTCTCGGCCAGCATGCGGATGCCGTGGACGCTCTTCGCCAGTGAGTCGTGAAGATCTCGGGCGATTGCGAGGCGTTCGGTGAGCGCCCGCTCCTCGGCGCGGGCCGCGGCGGCCTCGGCGGTGAGTCGGCCGACCTCCTGGAGCTGAGTGAACAGCCGATTGCCGAGGAGCACGCCGGCCCCGATGCCGAGGGTCGAGATGAGTGACACCGCCGGGGAGAGCGGCATGTGACTCAGTCTCGTCGTGACCAGGACGGTCAGGACACCGGTAGTCCATATAGCGGCCCATGCCGCGTTCGTGACGGTGCCCACCAGCAGTGCGGAGGTCAGGACGTATGCGAGCACGAGGTCCTCGGCGCCGTTGAAGGCGTTGGAGAGGGCGAAGACGAGCGTGCTGGTGACGACCAGGTCCGTGCAGGGGAAGAGCCATCCCCGGTTGAGCACCGTCGGGGCCCGCCGTATGACGCGCAGCGGTATCCAGCTCATGCCCATCGCCACGAAAAGGGAGATGATCGATAAAGCTGAGGTGCCGGTCGTCATGAGGGCGAATTCGCAGGTGAGGAGGATGCCCAGCCTCACGTCGCAGATGAGTCCCACGGCGCCGGACATGCTGCGGTCTCGTATTTCCCTCGCCAGGGGCGCCCGGGAGATCGTTGTCCGAGGCGTCATCTCAACCACCGAAAATGCGGGCGAAAACGTCGCGATTGGCGTAGAGCATGCCGCCTATCATGAGGACGATGGTGCCCGGCAGCATGGTCATCGTGGCGACGAAGGAGACCTTCGGCGACGCCTTGGCGGCATCGCGCCGCACCTGCTCGGCGCGCTCACGCCTGATCTCCTTGACGATCGCCTGGAGCGCCTCGCCGATCGGGGTCCCCAGCTCCTCGGACTGGAGGAGAGCCGTGACGAAGGTGTCGATGTTCTCCGAACGGCCCCGCTTTCGAACTGCTGTGAAGGCGTCGCGCCGGGAGACTCCCAGGCGCATCTCGTGGAGGGCCGTGATCATCTCCTCCGATACCGGTCCCTCGAAGTGCTCGCAGACGCGCTCCAACGCGTTCCTGAAAGGCAGCCCCGAGCGGACGGTGACCGCGAGGATGTCGAGGAAATCCGGCAGGTCGCGGTTGAGCTTCTTCTGCCGGTTGCGGAGGGCCTGGGCCAGCCAGAGGTACATCCATCCTGAGAAGACGACGGCGACCGCGATTCCAATCGCCCACCGGCCCAGCAGTGCGAATATGAGCAGCAGAATCGCACTGAGGATGACGAATCCAGCCTCGCGCTGAATGAACAGGTCGAGGTGCAGGCCTTCCGGGTTGCCCGCGCTTCTCAGGCGCTGATCGAGCGCGCGCAGGCGCACCGGTCCGTAGAGGCGGCGAAGCGCTTGCTGCCCCCGCATCCCCAGAGCGTCGATGAGTTTGACGAAGACGCCCTCCTGCCGAGGCTCCTCAATGTCAATCGCGGAGCCGACGGTGCTGCCGGTGCTGCCGGTGCTGACGGTGCCGGCAGTACTGACGGTGCTGACGGTGCTCGCCAAATGGCCGGTGCCGTCGTCGCGGATCATACGGATGCCGCCGGCGGCTGCGAGCACGAGGCATGCGGCCAGGAAAGCCGTGCTGAAGGCGACCACCTCACACCTCCACTCTCGAGACGAGCCGGATGAGCAGGGCGCCGAGGCCGAAGAAGACGAAGGCGATCAGAAGGATCAATCGGCCGATGAAGGAGGACGCCATGTCGTCCAGGACGCCGGGCTTCATGAGATTGAGAAGCACGACGCATCCCACGCCCATGACGGGGACGATGTAGCCGCTGACCGCCGATCCGAGGATCGCCGTGCGCACTTCGCGGTGCAGCTGCTTGCGATCCTCGAGTGCATAGGCGATCTCCTGCAGGGCTGTGACCAGGGTGCCGCCGGATCTGGACTGAATGATGATGGTGCGCACCAGAACGTCGAGTTCGCGTGAGGGCATCCGTTCTGACAGATCGGTCAGGGCGGATTCCAGCGCCCAGCCCAGCCCCAGTTGGGCGACCACCCGGTTCAGCTCTGTCTTCGCCGGCTCCGAGACCTCCACGGCCGCCAGGCCGAGGGCCCGTTCCACGGACATGCCCGCCGAGGTGCCGTTGGACAGGACTCTGGAGACGTCCGGGAGCTGGGCGATGAAGCGCTCAGTGCGCTGCGCGGCCCGGCGCTGCATCCAGCGGGAGAACGCGAATGGCACGGCAGCTGCCAGAACCCCGCCGGCGATCCGCCCGATGAATGGGCGCGTTCCCAGGAATACCAGGATCACGAGTGCGACAAGGGCCAGTTCGGTAATCGCCGGGTCCCAGTCGAGTCCGGCTCCGATGAGCCGTTGCCGAAGCCTGCGGGTCAGGGGCAATCGCCGCAGCTGTGCTAGAAGGACAGCTGCAGGGCCGCGTCTGCGGGAGTCGTCCGAGACTCCCAGGCTCTGTGCGACCTGGGAGACGCGTCCGACACTGGCGCCTAGAGCGAGCACTGCTGCGGCACCTGTGGCGACGGTCGCCACGGTGCCGAGAATGATGACTCCGGCGCCGTTCATGCCGCTGTCCCCGCCGCTGTGAGGCCACGGGGCAGCGATTGCCCGTGCTGGAGCATCCGCTGCGCCATGGCTTCTGAGATACCGCGGAATTCGAAACGACCGGTGCCGCGTCGCGTCGCGCGGACGTAGTGCAGGAGGGGTGAGGTCGCGTAGTTCTCACGACGCTGCGACGTGACCGACTCAATGCTGCTGACTCGTCTGATCCCCGCGGAATCCCTCTCCAACTGGACAATGACGTCGATGGCGCCGTTGATCTGGTCCCGCACGGTCTCCACCGGGAGCGCGACGTCGGACATGGAGGCGAGTGTCTCCAAGCGGCTGAGCGCATCTATCGCGGAGTTCGCGTGCACGGTGGTGAGCGATCCCTCGTGGCCGGTGTTCATGGCCTGGAGCATGTCCAGGGTCTCGCCGCCGCGAACCTCGCCGACGATGATCCTGTCCGGGCGCATGCGCAGGGAGTTGCGGACCAGGTCGCGGATGGCCACCTGGCCGCGTCCCTCGATGTTGGCCGGGCGCGCTTCCAGGCGCACCACATGGGGCTGCTGCAGAGAGAGCTCGGCGGCGTCCTCAATGGTGATGATGCGCTCGCGCTGCGGAATCATGCCGGACAGGGCGTTGAGGAAGGTGGTCTTGCCGGAGCCGGTTCCGCCCGAGATGAGGATGCTGAACTTCGCCGCCACCAGCGTTCCGAGAAGATCGGCCGCCTCTTGGGGCAGGCTGTGGCGCGCCACGAGATCCGTGAGCTGAAAGGGCTGAGGGAAACGACGGATCGTGATTGTCGGCCCGTCCAGGGCGAGTGGTGGGATGATGACATTGACGCGCTCGCCTCCGGGGAGGCGGGCGTCCACCATGGGGCTCGATTCGTCCACACGGCGATTGACCGAGGAGACGATGCGATCGATGAGCTGGTAGAGCTCGGCCTCGGAGGTGAAACGGGTGGGGACCCGCTCGATCCTTCCGGAGCGCTCGACGAAGACGTCTTCCGTGCCATTGACCATGATCTCGGTGACGGTGTGGTCCGCCACCAGCGGTTCGAGGACGCCGAGGCCGACGGCGTCATCGATGATCCGCTTGACGAGCCATGTCCTTTCCCGGGGGGACAGGACCGGCCCCTCCAGAGACAGGAGCCGGGAGAGTATCCGTTCCAACCGCGCTCGCTGCTGGGGAAGCTCGAGCCCGGCCACTTCATCCAGGTCGATCTCCTCAAGCAGGCGGACCCGGTACTGGGCGACGAGATCCTCTCTGCTGCCCGCCATGTGGCGCTTCTCCGCGGGTGAGGCCATTGAGGCCATGCGATCTTTCAGTGCCATGTCAGTCCTCCGGGAAATAGGCGGTCCGTGTCACGGTGATGTGCTCGGTGGTGAATGCGGGCAGGCCGATCGGGACTCGTGCGGTCACCTGCACGCAGTGGTCGTTGCCGCAGTCGTCCGTGACCGACTGGAGTGTGACCCAGTCCGGCAGCGAGTTCTCCGCGGCGGCAGTAGCGGATCGACCGAGCATGGCGGCTCGGGCGCCGTCGCGGGCGGCTGCGCTGGTGGAGGTGACGGTGGAGACGGCCAGGAAACCCTGGAGGAGAAGGAGCAGGACGATGACCAGCGCCGGTATGAAGCCGACGAGCTCGATGTCGAGGACGCCGCGCTCGTCGTGGCGCAGCATGTGCAGGAGACGCCGTGAGGACCGTCGGTGCCGTGAGCACTGTGAGGATCGTGAGGACCGTGGGAGCAGAGCGCTCATTGCTGCGCCTCCCACACGATCCCGGCCTCGGCGGAGGTGCGAAGCCTCATGGCGGAGGGCACTGGCAGGGTGACGGTGACCCTGTCGTCAGGGGTCCGGGTGATGGTCATGCCCGAGCCATAGGCGTCGGGAAGATGCTTGGCGACGTCCTGGTGAACCTCCTCTGTGCTCATACCGATGCCGTAGTCACGGGCCGCCTCCTCAGCGGCGTGATTGGCGAGCATGTAGGAGACTCCGTAGCCGAGGAGCTGCACGCACAGCAGGAGTGCCGCTGTGGCGAGGGCGAAGACCACGGGGAACTCCACCGTGACCTGCCCCTTCTCCGAGCGCCCGCGCCATCGTCTCGCCCGGCGTCGTTGTGGCTGCGGTTGTGGTTGCGGTTGTGGCGGCGGCTGCGCCCCGCCCCTCGGCCCGGGTGCGATTGACCCTGTAGTACCAGTAGTACCAGTAGTACCAGTAGTACCAACGGTCTCGGCCAGGATCGTCTTGGCGATGTAGTGGGTGGCCTTGACCAGGGCCGGCAGCTTCGCCGTGAGCAGCGTGTTGGAGTTGACCGCCATCTCCATCTGCGACGTCAGATCTGGGACGGCGATGGTCAGAGGGATCGCTGCCATTCTCGCGGCCGTCTTGGGCTGGATCTCCCGCTTGCGACCACTGCGATTCACGATGAGACTCATGGGGCGTCCGCGGGCGATGTCGAGGCGGTTGAGAGCCTCCGTCAATCGGCGCACGGAGCGCACAGCCGGCGTATCGGGGGTGGTCACCACGAGTACGCGGTCGGCGGAGTCCAGCGCCATCGCCAGGACGTCGTCCAGCCTGCTGCCGCAGTCCAGCACCACATGGTCGAACTGGTACCGCAGCATGGAGATGATCTGGCGAGTGGCGACCTCTGTCATCGCCTCGCCCATCTCGCCGTGATCCGGAGCGGGCAGCAAGGCGATTCCACCCGGCAACGGATACATGACCTCTGAGATCTCCCTGGCGCTGGCCTCGACGGCGATGTCCACCAGGTCCGTGATCGAGCGCCGCACGGACAGGCCTGTCATGGCGGCGATGTCTCCTCCGCGCACGTCGAGATCGACCAAGCAGGTGCGGGCGTGCTGGGCCAGCTGCGCCGCGGTCATCAGCGCCACGGTCGAGGCGCCGACGCCTCCCTTGGCTCCGACGACGGCGGTCACGCTGCCGAGCCGACGAGAGCTGAGATCGGTGCGCGCGCTCGCCTCATTCTGGACCGCCTGCGACCATGCCAGCACTGGTTGGAGACGAGTGCTCAGCTCCTCCAGGGACAGAGGAAGAGTGAGTACCGTGCGCGCTCCCGCATCCATGGCGGCGGTGAGAACCTCGGCGGTCCGACTGCGGCTGAGCAGGACCACCGGGATGAGCGGATAGGAACGGGCGATGTCCTGCACGACTGCCAGTGCGGAGATGTCTGAGAGCCCCTCGTCGATGAGGACGCAGGAGACATCGCCCGTGCCGAGGGACTCTCGCAGGCGCTCGAAGGAATCGGTGGCCATGACCTCGCCGAAGCCCTCGGCCTCGGCGATGGCCGCGATCACCTGAATCCGGATCTGCTCGTCTTTCGTCAGTAGGTACTGCATCACTGATTACCTCCAGTGGCGTCGGGGGAGTCCGTCGTCGTCGAGTACTCGGGGCTGTTTACGGAGCTGTCATCGCCGTCGCGGCGCAGCAGGAGGCGCACCTTCTTGGAGAAGCTCTCGGCGTAGGCGAGCTTGAGCGATTCGTCCGGGGTGAGAGCGAAAGTCACCGGCACGGCCTCCGACTTGGTGAAGTCGCCGGAGGCGCTCTCGTCCTCCACCTGGGTGGCCACCCCGACGTCGGTGATGAGCGCGTTCTGGATGATGACCTGAGCCGTCTGCTGCTTGTCGTTGGGATCCTGCAGGGTGGAGACGACGTCGACGCGCGAGCCGGACGTGATCTTGCCGGCCACCCCGGTCTCGGCGTCGACCATGATCGTCACCTCGCGGTAGCCCTCCGTCAGCTGCGGCGGGTCCTGAAGCATGCTGGTCTGGATGACGGCCCCCTTGCGGTAGGAGGAGGCGGTCACCTTGCCCTGAAACTCGGAGAGGTCGTGGACCGCGTCCTTCGGGGCCCAGCGCTCGGGCACCTCCGTGGCGGTGACGTCTGCGGCAGTGATCTCCTGAAGCTCAGCCACGTCCTTCGACAGCTCCAGCACAGTGGTCTTGGGGCCGACCTGTGAGGAGACGGATTGGACATAGTTGAGCACGGCCAGGAAAGTGACAATGGCCCCGAGAATTGTGACGAGGATGAGCAGGATCCCTCGCCGTTGACGCGGATTCATCGGGTCTCCTTTGCTGGGGTGGGGGCGAAGGCGGGCGGCATTGATACAGAGGCTGATATGTGGGGGAGTGGAGAAGCGGGCGGAGTCGTCCATGCCTTCGCCGGCGAGCGTCGGGACACCGGCACAAGCGGTTCGCGGCGGACTCCTAGCCGCTGGAGGCGCGCGGTGACCTGGTCGTTGTCCTCGTCGGCCGTCCAAGCGGTTGGACGGGCCTGTGTCAAGGCGGTCCGCGTCGTGGCGTTGATCCTGCTGCCATACTCGCGCTCCCGGTTCAGACCCGGGTCGAACCGTGGCCCCGGCACCACGCCCTGCCCATGCCGCTCGAAAAAGGGGCCGGGCTGGGCGAGGCGACTCACGGATGCGAGTACGACGCGGGTGCGCAGTGCGTCGAATACTGCGAATACCGCGAACATCGCGAATACCGCGAGTACCTCTGTATCTTGGCTGAGCACTCGCAGGTTGAAGCGGTTCGGACGGTGGACCAGTGCTCGGAACCGGGTGTTGACCTCGTTGAGAGGCGCTATTCCCAGCGCGTTTCTGTTCATAGTCGAGAGGGACAGGTGGGCGTCGCGCTCGTCCTTGCCGTTGCAGCATAGGGCGAGAGTCGGCTCCAGGTTCTCGAGCACATCAGTGGCCCGGAACGTGTCCCGGTCGCCGGCGGCATTGGCGGGAGGCCGGGGCCCGGTGATCACAAGCATTCGGAGGGGACTTTCTGTATCGTCGCTGACGCGCTGGGTGCGCGGCATCGATGGCGCCAAGAAATGGGATTCTAATGACGTCGGTGGAGTGAGCGCGGACGATGATCGTGGCGGCGACGATATTGCCAGGGAGTAGTTAAACAATATGAGTCACAGCATGTAGTGCCAAGCGATTGCGATATACCGCGTACTCACATGGTCGTGTCGATTTCGGCTGTATTTTCACCATGGACCTCCAGGTGTTCGAAGTGAACAAAGATCAGTGATCTAGTCGCGCTCTACTTTGTCGGTATGGGCAACTAAATTTATATCGAACACTATGGGGGGTGCTTTTTCTGCGCCATGGGTAAAGCTACCCGTGATGCTCTCGAGTTCAATTCGAGATGTGGGCTGAGCTCTGAGCTCCTATTGGCGCGTAGGCGATTGCGAATAGATGTCAGAGGTGTGCCTAATAAAGGCGTAGAACTGGATGCTTAAGGGCGTCTAAGAATTTGAATAGGGTTCAGATTCTGTGGTGATTCGGCTCTATCTGGGGGTTTGTGCCGTCCTATGAGACAACGGCCAGGGGCCAGCCCATTAGGGCGCCCGCGATGAGGTACGGACCGTATGCGATGGAGCTCTTCCGGCCGGCTCGGCGGGTGAGGAGCAGAAGAATTGCGGCGAGCCCGCCGAGAATAATTCCCGTGCATAGACTTGCAACAAGTATCGATGCTCCGTGCCACCCCAGCCAGAGGCCGATGAGTGCGCCGAGCTTGACGTCCCCCAGTCCCAGGCCGGAGCCGATGAAGGCGAGCAGCAGGCCGATCGCCCCAACCGCGAGCGCGCACAGCACCGCTCGGAGTGCGTCCCGAATGCTCCCGGGATCCACGAGGATGGACACGGCGCCGCAGGCCACCAGCCAGATCGCCGTCGTCCCCAACAGCCGGTTGGGCAGGAGGTGCGAGACCGCGTCGACGCTGGCGGCGCTGCCCAGCATGGCGTAGACGGGCACGGCCACGAGCGTCGCGCCCAAGGCGTCCGCCGTCGTCCCCCACCACGCGCAGAAACCGCAGAGCGCAAGTGCGAGCAGGCTCTGCGGGATGACGGCCAGGAGAGCGGGGCGTCGTAACGTCGGGTATGTCGGGTATGTCGATTGCGTGGCCGGGGACGGCCTCTGGTCCTGGCCGCGTCGTGTCTGTCGTGTCCGGGTGCCTACGGCGATGGCGCGGGAGGGTCCAGCGCCGATAATGCCGGCAGTACCGGCAGTGACGTCATCGGCCTCGGCTTCTGAGGCGCTGATGATGTCGTCGCCGGCGTGCGCCTGGTCGTCCTCGCGGCCGGCATCGTCACTGGTGTCGCTATCGACGCTGTCGTCGTTGTAGTCCCTGAGCGGCTGGCGGACGTAACGCCGTGTCCACGCCGAGACGGGGCCGGCCACGAGCGCCACCGAGCATGCGGCCACGGCTGCCAGAGCCCAGGGGTGGAACAACGACATTGGGGGACACCTCTCAGACGGTCGTATTCATGGCGCGGTCGTCGGAGTCGACGGCATTGGCATCATCGGCTGCCTGGTCAGGGTTGCAAGCAGGTGCGGTGGTCGGGGTTGAAAGTGCGGACAGGGTGCTACCCGGGCGGATGCCCAGCCGAGCGGCTTCGCCCCGAGCCATCTCGAGCACGGCGGCGGCGCGCAGGTTCGGCATCCCGATGCGACCGGGGCGCAGGGGTTTCACGGCCGCGACCTTGTCGCGGCGGGTCAGGTAGACGACGTCGATCGTGTGCCGCATGCCCAGGCAGTGCACCCAGTTGCAGCGGGTGATCCACAGGGCGCCGTCGATGCCGTCGGTGCCGAGCAGCCCCTTGTTGCGCTCCCGGCGGGTGCGAGCGGTCCACAGCGGCAGGCCGGTGTCCCTCCCATCGACGGCGAGGCGGGGGAGTTCCTCGACCGGCGTCGTCGACCAGATCGGCGTCGTTACAGTCATATTGGGATGGTAAGGACAAGGTTGCGGGGCGGGGCAGGGGCGTTCGCCCTCTCGTCGTGGGGCGCCGGGGCATGGGGGGCATGGGGAGCCGGGCAGCCGTCCATCGCCGAGATCGGTCCGCTTCCGCCGCGAGATCGGTCCGCTTCCGCGTCGAGATCGGTCGCAACCCGCACCGAGATCGGTCCAGAGAGACGAATCCGGCCTCACCAAGGGCGCGCGTGATCAAACGCACCGCTTCTCGAGGCCGAGCTCGGTTGCGCCGAGGTCCCCGCGAACCTGTATGGTGTCGTCCGCCAAAGACCGCAGGTCTCCCACTCCGGTGGGGCCAAGTTCGACGTCGCAGAGTCGTCGGAGCCCGCGCAGGTGAGAAACGAGTCCGCTCCAGTGCTCCGTGTACAGAAGTGCGCCCCGTGCCCACCGGCACGGGGCTTTTTCGATGAGGGCGCCGGATGCCTGCGGCAGACCACGGAAGGAGGGCCCATGGCACGGCCTGACAAGGAAGCGGCTGTTGCCGAGCTGGCGGATAAGTTCCGCTCCAGCGGCGCTGTTCTGCTGACCGAGTACCGCGGGCTGAGCGTTGCCGATCTCAGGACGCTGCGTCGTTCCCTCGCTGGTAATGCCGAGTACGCCGTGGTGAAGAACACGCTGGCCGCGATCGCCGCACGACAGGTCGGGCTCGAGGCGCTCGCGGACGACCTCACGGGCCCCACGGCCCTGACCTTCGTCACCGGTGAGCCGGTCGAGGCCGCCAAGGCGCTGCGTGACTTCGCCAAGGAGAACAAGAACCTCGTCGTCAAGGGCGGAGTCATGGACGGCAACGTCATGGACGCCGCTGATGTCGACAGGCTCGCTTCGCTCGAGTCCCGCGAGGTGCTGCTCGCCAAGGCTGCGGGCGCCGTCAAGGCGTCGCTGTCCAAGGCCGCGTACCTCTTCGCTGCGCCCGCCTCCAAGGCGGTCCGCACTGTCGACGCCCTGCGCGAGAAGCAGGAGACCGCGGCCTGAGGCTGCGCGCGTCACCCACAACCACACAGACATACAGACCCTGTGCTGACAAGAGCTGACACGACAGTGCAGGACCCGTTTTTCAGGAAGGAACGCCCACTATGGCGAAGCTGACCACCGAGGAGCTCATTGATGCCTTCAAGGAGCTGACTCTCATCGAGCTGTCCGAGTTCGTCAAGGCCTTCGAGGAGACCTTCGACGTCACCGCCGCCGCTCCGGCCGCCGTGGCCGTTGCCGCCGCCCCCGGCGCTGCCGGTGGCGAGGCCGCCGTCGAGGAGAAGGACGAGTTCGACGTCATCCTCGAGGCCGCCGGTGACAAGAAGATCCAGGTCATCAAGGAGGTGCGCGCCCTGACCTCCCTCGGCCTGAAGGAGGCCAAGGAGCTCGTCGACGGCGCTCCCAAGCCCGTCCTCGAGGGCGCCAACAAGGAGGCCGCCGAGAAGGCCAAGGAGCAGCTCGAGGGCGCTGGCGCCACCGTCACCCTCAAGTGAGTTTCTCCCCGCTGCCTGACGCGGCCTGAGGGTCGTCGAAGGCTGGGGAGGTCCAGCGTCACCGGGTCCCGTCCACCAGCAGGTGGGCGGGACCCGATTGCGTGCCCGGGTGATATGCGGTACCGGCACGTGCTGCGACGGCGTTAGTGGCGTCGGCTGTGAGAACGGGGACGGCTCGGAGTCGCGTGAGGGTGGTGGCCTGGCGCGAGTCGGTCCAGTTGCTTCGAGAATCAATCGTGCTGAGGGATCCAGGTCACGTGGAGGGCACGGGTGGGGCAGTATGCGTGACTGTGGCAGGAATCGCAAGGATGAGATGAGAATCGGCGTGGAGTCCATGACGTCGGCCGTGTACGCTAGCGCTTTGCGTGCATTGTGTGCATTGGAGTGAGGAGTATCTGCCCTCCGTGCGGGTATTGGCCCGTGGGGGCCCTGGCGGGCGTGAGTCCGACAACGCGGATTCTACTCAACCCGGTGCTCGCAGTGTGCGTTGTGTGATCCCCGATCTGAGGGAAGGATCCCCCTTTGGCTGCCTCGCGCAC
>ERZ773043.348-NODE-348-length-26996-cov-4.097955_pt1 | contig 26996 bp, 18 predicted proteins | sample MGYA00580636_ERZ773043 | MGnify/ENA primary metagenome ERZ773043 (study PRJEB29015, sample SAMEA2737992) | human oral metagenome | biome: human oral; feature: human-associated habitat; material: dental | place: China | collected 2065 ...
TGCTTTTTCACGTGCGGCAATTTTAGGAGAAAAGTCTGAAGTTGGAAAGGATATGAAGGACAGGTTTAAATATACAGGACTTGCACATCTCATTGTTATTTCAGGATCACATATTGGTCTTGTTATAATGGGAATTGTGAAAATACTCGACACTCTGAATATTAAATATAGAATAAAATATATAGCTGCCCTTGCTGCCCTTTCACTTTACTGTACTCTTGTAGGAATGTCGCCTGGAATACTTAGAGCCTATATAATGGGAGCGATGATGATATGTGCAAGAATTTTTTTTGAGCAGGAAGACAGTAAAAAATCACTGTTTATTTCATTAGTTGTCATACTTGTGCTAAATCCATATGCAATATTTGATATATCAATGCAGCTGTCCTATATGGCAGTAGCTGCGATAATATTTGTCTACCCACCAGTAGAAAAGCTGTGCGAAATAAAGTTTTTAGGAAGTATGAAAGCAGGAATTGCAAAGGATGCTGTAAAACTTCTGTTACTGAGTTTAACCATACAGATTACAAGTATTCCACTTTTTCTTTATTATTTTGATAAACTTCCGTTATTTTCCTTTTTACTTAATATCGTAGGTGTACCTTTAGGGACAATTTTGATAGAAGTATTGTTTTTTATAACATTATGTAATATACTTTATATGAAAATATTAAATATTCTGTTTGTCCCTTTAGCAAAAGTCATTTATAACGGTTTTGAAGGATTTATTTTTCTGGGAAATAAAATTCCGTTTCTGCAGGTTGACATAAATGGAAAAGTGGATATATGGTCTGTCATAATTTATTATGTTATTTTGTATGTGATTATTCTATATATGAATAAAAGTTACAATATAATGGCTGAAAAAAAGAAAATGCAGGAAAAGAAGAAGATAAAGCTTCAAAGAGAAATAGGATAAACTTTTGATACGGATTTCACATAAAAATAAAATGTAATTAAAAATGATAAAAGTTACACTATACTGTCAGAATTATATGAGAGGTGATAGGAATGCTGATTAATTTGAAAAAATTATTTGAAGAAACAGGAAGAAAAAATATAAAAAAATTATGGAAATGCCGGGCAAGTGTTTCCTAAGAACTAAACGATTCAGGAGGTGGAGACTTTGGCAAGAAATAAATATCCTGAAAAGACTGTTGAGAAAATTTTGGAAGTATCTTACAGGCTTTTTGTAACAAAGGGCTATGAAAATGTAGTTATACAGGATATAGTTAATGAGCTTGGAGGGCTTACAAAGGGGGCTTTATATCACCACTTTAAGTCAAAGGAAGAGATACTTAAGGCTTTATTTGAAAAGATGTGCAATGAGCATAATATTGTAGAAAGAGCCGCCAAGTATCCGGAGCTTAATGTGGCTGAAAAGATAAAGGCAGTATATATGGATTCATGTTATGATGAAAAAATAAGAGAAATTGATATAGATACCTTGCCTCTTGTATTGAATCCGCATTTTTTTGCTAATTTTTATAAATTTAGTATGAAGATGTGTGCAAAACAGTTTATGATACTTATTGAAGAAGGTATAAAAGACGGTTCGCTTTCAGTAGATCCTTTATATATTAAAGAAAGTGCGGAACTTTTTACACTTTTAACTAAGATCTGGCTGCTGCCGAACCTGTTAGATGAAAGTCTTGAGGAGCAGCAGAAAAAGATAGATGTAGTTAAGATGGTACTTGATGCTATAGGACTGCCTCTTTTCGACGAAAAAACAATGTATATGGTGAGACATTATATGGAATTATTTTATAAGGCAGATGAAAAACGGGGTAATACCGTATAATATATATAAAGTATGTGAGATAACGGGGTATTAATATATGATAAATAATGCAAAAAAAGGTATAGAAAAAGAAAGTGATGCCGGGGATTTTACAAGTCAATATAATACCGGAGGTACAGATATAAGTTTGACAGATAAAAAATCGTATAATAAATCAGCAGGAAAGTTTGAACATAAGCTTATCACCGCAAGGAATATATATAAAGAGTTTACACTTGGGGAAGTAAAGGTTAAAGCGCTTAATGATGTCAGTTTTGATGTATATGAGGGTGAGCTTATAGTTATCTTAGGTCCTTCAGGTTCCGGAAAGTCAACACTTTTAAATATACTTGGAGGTATTGAAACTGTAAGTTCAGGTTATATAACATATATGGATATTGATATAAGCAGTATGAATGAAAAAGAGCTTACTGATTTCAGGCGTTCAAATATAGGTTTTATTTTTCAGTTTTATAACCTGATGCCGAATCTTACCGCCCTTGAAAATGTTGAGCTTGCTGCCGAGATGTCGCCGGATCCGCTTGATCCGGAGGAGCTGTTAAAGCAGGTTGATCTCTGGGAAAGAAGAGAACATTATCCGGGAAAAATGAGCGGAGGACAGCAGCAGAGAGTTGCAATAGCAAGGGCTATATGTAAAAATCCTGATCTTCTTTTATGTGATGAACCTACAGGAGCACTTGATATCGCTACGGGTGTACAGATTTTAAAATTACTTGTGGATTTTAATAAAAAATATAATAAAACTATAATGATAATTACACATAATGAAAATGTAGCAAAAATAGCTGACAGGGTATTTTATATTAAGGACGGTATGATAAGGAAAATAATTGAAAATGAAAATCCGGCAGACCCTGATGAGGTAGTATGGTAAAAGATGTGTAAATATTTTAAGAGTTTTTACAGCCACATAAAATAAATATTTAAAAATGTAATTGATTAATAATTTCCGTATTATATAAATTTGCAGGCGAAAGGAAATACCCAGATGGAAAAAAAGAAGGTATTAAAAGGGAGTTTAAACAAAAAGATAAAATTTATTGCAGCAGTATTATTAATAATACTGGCAGCTGCCGTTTATGTGGTAAAAAACGGCAATAAGGGTGTTGAAGTTGAAGTATATACGGTGGAAAACTCAGCTGTAAATGATGTTTATAAAGAAAGCGGTGTAGTTAAATCCGGAGATAAATATCATATAATTGCAAAAACTTCAGGAAGTATAAATGAAGTTTTAGTAAGTGAAAATACTCCTGTAAAAGCAGGAGATGTGCTTGTCAGGATAGACACAAGGGATCTTCAGTACCAGAAGGATTTAAAAAACAGCAGTATAGAAGCAAATATGGCAAAAAAAGAAGAAAGTGATGTAAATAAAGTTATGGCAACTGCACCAATTGAATATATAAACACTTTAAGACAAAATGTCGCTTCTGCTGAGGCTGCATTAAATGCTGCGAGAAATGATTATCAGGCAAAGCAGGTACTTTTTGATTCAGGTGCTGTATCAAACCTTGAACTTGAGGCTTCAAAATCGTCGTATGAATCTGCGAATGCGGCATATGAGTCTGCAAATACAAGATTGAGTCAAAGCAGTACATATCTTGAAAGTCTTAAAAAAGAGGGACTTACTGAGAAAGATATAAATAAAAAATTCTATGAAAGTACTCAAAAACAGCTTGATGCGGCAATAGCGGCAGATCAAACCTCTATAGAGCAGCTTGACAGGCAGATTGCAGACTGTGAAGTCAAGGCGGAATATGACGGTGTAGTGCTTTCAGTTGCTGCAAAAGATATATCAATGGTTTCAGCAGGACAGGAACTTGCAGTTATAAGTACCGATGCACACGGACAGTATAAGGTCGAAACCGATGTGCTTACCGATGTAATACCGTATCTTAATGTAGGCGATCCGGCAGAAATTGAGTTTGATATGAGAGGCACTAAAAAGACTGTTTCAGGAAAAATCAGTGAAATATATGATTTTGCAAATGAGGAGAAATCGGCACTAGGTCTTAAAGAATATCGTGTTAAAGTGCTTGTCGCACTTGATGAAAATACACCCGATGATATAATAAAAGACGGTTATGGTGTAAATGTAAAATTTAATTTATATAACAATGAAAATGTGGCAGCGGTTCCGATAGGTGCTGTATTTAAATATGATGAAAAGGATTATGTATTTAAGATTGTAGATAAAAAAGCGGTTATGTCTCCTGTAAATATAGATTATAAATCAGGTACGCAGGCAGTTATAAGCAGCGGACTGGATGTAGGTGATGTGGTCATAACCAATTCGGATAATGAGGATCTTGAAGACGGTGTAAGAGTAAGAATAAAAAAATCCTGATAATGATATGTCATTTTTAATTAAATCAGTCAGAGTTTTATTCACTGACATGCAGGAAATGCAAAATTCAAGGTATATAAAATTTAAGAAATACTAACAGTATTATCTATTATTTACAGCTATCTTAGGGAGTTATTAAATGAAATACTTTAGAAGAAATGTGTTTAGGGCTGCAAAAAAAAATAAAGGTACTTATATAGGTGCGACACTTATCATGGCACTAGGCATATATATATTTATATCAATGAATGATACTCTTATAAACCTGAGGGGCAGGATATATGAATACTATGAACAGCAAAATATGGCAGATATATTTGCCGAGGCGATATCGGTGCCTCATTCAAAAATCAAGGATTTTGAGAACATACAGGGCATAGAAAAAGCTTCCGGAGTTTTGTCGGCAGATATAAGGATAACAGGTGATGACATAGATGGTATAGTAAATCTGCATGTGCTTGGATATGCTACTGATAATGATCTGAATAAGATAAGCCTTGAACCTGATATAGCTCCTGAACATGACAGGATTTATGTAGGGAGGAAGATGCTTAATGCAAGGAAATGGAAGGAAGGGCAGCATATAAATCTTATAATTGAAGGTGAGAGCTATGATTTTATAATAGCCGGCATGGCACATGCACCTAATTATATATATTCAGTTCCTCCAAGCGGAGCGGTGGTATCTGACGGAAAGGATTATGATATAGCTGTAATGAATGCCGAAAAGCTTGAAAAGATGGTCGGAAAGGAAAAAATCGTAAATGAAATAGCCTTTAAACTGTCAAAGGATTATTCTTATGAGAAGCTGAGATATATTTTAACTGAAGAACTTGAACCTTATGGTTTAAAAAGCATAGTTTCCAAAGAGGATCAGCTAAGCTTTAATATGGTAAAGAGTGAAATAAAGGAGCTTATAACTATGGGGACAGTTATACCGGTTATATTTTTAGTGATGTCGGTATTTATGATGTATATAGTGCTTAAAAAAATTATAGATAATGACAGAAGCATAATAGGAACTATGAAAGCTATGGGTCTAAAAAATTTTGAGCTTATAAGTTCATACATGTTTCAGGCGGTTTTTATAGGCGTATTGGGAGTGATAATAGGCAGCCTGGCTGCACATCCTTTTGGAAAATATATGTTTGAAGAATATACCACCTTCTTTTCATTGCCTTCGGTAGAATATTATGACAGTTACAGCCTCAGGTTTTATGCTCTTATAGTAACACTTGCAGCAAGCATGATTTCGGTATTTTTTGGTGTAAGGGGTATAGCCGATATACAGCCGGCGGAAGCGATGAGACCTGCAGTTCCGGATATAAAACAGAATTTTACTGTTTTTGATAATATTGTAAAAAAATTTGGTGTAATGCATAAGATGGCGATCAGATCACTTTTCAGAAGCCCTTTAAGGACTTTTATAATATCCTTTGCGATAGCCTTTCCTTTTGCACTTTCGGCAGTACTGTTTTCTTCGGGGATTGCAATAAGCGCTCTTTTTTTATCACAATTTGATAATGTACAGAGATATGATGTAAAGGTATCACTTGAAAATTATACTTCAAGGACAAGGGCTGAGGATGCAGTTAGAAATATAGAGGGAGTGGCGGAGTATGAGGCGATAACTGAAATTCCGGTACTTATAAAATCTGTTAACAGGAGTAAATTTACTCTGCTTATGGGACTTCACAGCGGTTCGGATCTTTTAAGGATATGCAGTATTGATAAAAAAACTTACAACCCGCCGTCTGACGGACTTATACTAAATTCAAGGATCGCAGATGATCTTGGACTGAAAGAGGGGGATATAGCAGAAATAAGTACAAGTTATTTTCCGTTAAAAAAATCCTATATTCCGGTAGTTGATGTTATACAGGAGGGACTGGGGGGAGGTTGTTACATAGATATAAATTCTATAGGAAAATACCTGCCGGTATCAGATTTTTCAAATGCTGTAATATTAAACACAGTAAGGGGGATGCAGGAGAATGTAAAGAGGGAACTTATAAATACTTCATTTATATCGGCCTATTCAGACAGTAATGAATTGCTTAAAACCTATAAGTCAAGGATGAAAAATGTGGCATTTATGGTAAATACATTTATATTTATGACACTGCTTGCAGGAGTTATACTTATATATAACATATCACTTATAAATATAAGAGAACGTCGGACCGAATTTGCCACACTTAAAATTATGGGAATTACAGATACTGAAATTAATCAGATGATATTTGCAGAACAGGTTGTATACATGCTTGCAGGACTTGTAATATCTTTGCCGCTGCTTAAAGGCTTTAAGTGGCTTATGGAAAATCTTATGCTTTCAGATTCCTTTACTTTAAGGCTGGACATGCCGGTGTCATCATATATAAAGGCATTTTTATTCTGTTTGATTATGTTGTATATATCAGGACGTGCAATTATAAAAAATATAAAAAAAATAAATCCTACAGACAGCTTAAAAGAGAAAGGCTAGATTTAACTCCATATAGCGGATATAAAATTTTTCCTTACAGATAAAATAATAAATACAGGTGAAATAATAAATTAAAAACACATTTAAAATATATTAAAAACAAAGGTGAGCTTTTCAAGTCATAAGGCTTGAAAAGCCCATTACTCTTTATCAAAAAGCTTTTTAACTACATATTGATATATATCATTGCTTGCACTTTTCCAGTTGCCGCATATAAGTTCGGCACTTTTTGCATCAGGAACGGACAGATCCATGCTTATAAGTATATCTTTACCTTCTCTGACTTCGCAGTGGGCGATAAAGCCCGGAGCGGTTGATTTATAAAAATTTGCAGTTATATTTGACTCATCTCTGAGTTTTACTTTATTTTCTTTTAAAAATTCATTTGCATCTTCAAGTATGGCACCGGGAATTCTTTTTCCGAAATATTCAAGTGTCTCTTCTCCGGAATTCGTTATTACATAAAATGAAGCGTTGTGTGAGGTGGTATTTTGCGTAATAAGTTCAGTTTCCTCAAGTTCAGATATGACCTTCTGCAATGTGAAAAAATCAGTATACTGATGTCTGTTTACAAAAAAATCAAGTAGCTGGGATGTACTTAAAGGGAATGTTACATGATGGAGCATGTACAGTATTATAAGTTTATATAGTGTTTCAGTTTCAGATAACATAATATGTATTTTGCTGCATAGTCAGATATTTTAAATTATGCAGTTATTACCTCCATGAATATTTATTTTATGAACACTTAGTTTCTTAAAGATTTATTTTCTGATTTATTATTAATAAAATGCTATTGATACAGGATTGTTACAGCTTCGCTTCTCGCAGTCCTTGCAAAAATATTCATCAGGCATAGTATGAAGCCGTATATTCACAGCGTAAATACCATACAACAATATCATACCAACATTAATCTTTTAATTCAAGCGATTTTATGGTAGAATAGCAGAGAGTATGGGAAATTGTAAAATATTACGTTTTCCAAATAAAATAAATCAGCAGACAGGTGAGTATATGAGAGAGAAAATAAATCGCCTCGCCAATGGAATAATAGAAAACGATACACCTAAGATAAGTATAAATCCTGAAAACATTGACATCGCAGTACAATATACACAGGATGCCAATATACAGATAGATATAATAAGTGAAAATAATATACCTATAAAAGGGCTTGCCTACTCAAATAATCCTGCAGTAAAGATACTCACTGCGAAATTTGGAGGCATTACAGCTCATGTATATGCGGAAATTGACAGCAGGTATTTAGGAGCCAAGGAACATATAGAGGGTGAAATATCACTTATAACAAATGGGGGCGAATACAAGATCCCTTACAGGTTCAGGACATTTGGCGGTCTGACAGGAGAAACACTAAAAAAACTCAAAACAATAGAAGATTTTATGATAATAGCGAAGGAAGATCCGGAAACGGCACTTCGCATTTTTGAATATAAGGATTTTACATCAGCTTCATTTATGTATGATATGAAGTTGAGAGCGTTATATGAAGGACTTACAAAAAGACCTGACGGGTATAACTGTCTTGAACAGTTTTTAGTGGCTGCCGGGGCAAAGATGCCTGTGAAGCTTATATTTGAAAAAAACAGATATGAGATTACCTATACCGATGAAGAAAATGAGTATACCATACCCATAAAAAGAAGTGGCTGGGGATACTTTAATATAAAGGTAAGCTCGGACTCCGGATTTATAAAAGTAAAGGATAAAGTTATAAAAGACAGTGATTTCGATTTTAATAAATACGATTGTATGCTGGAATTTGTAGCTTCAAAGCTGCCACGCAGCAATAGCAGTGCGGTCATAAGTTTTGACAGTGTTGACTCATATTATGAAGTGGTTATAGATGTAAAGAGGAAAATTGCGGAAAAAAGACCCGGAAAGGCTCTGATGTATAAAAAGCATCTGCTCAACTATATAAAATATCGTTTAAGATATGAATATGAGCAAAATGAAAGACTTATAACAATGATGCTTGATGAGCTTGATAAAATCTATCTAATTACTGATAACAGGCTCAGGATAAAGCTGCTTAAGGCGGAAGCACTCTATCTTAAAGGAGAAGAATATCTTGCGAGGGCGGTGCTGCTTGAAGAAAAAGACAATGTGAGAGCACATAAGATAGATCAGCATTATGAATACATATTGTTTGAATATGTAAGTCTTATGCTTGAGGAGATGGCAGGGCAGAGAGAATTTTTTGTAAAACAGGTAAGGGGACTTATAAAAGACGGTTTATATGAATACCTGCCGTTTTTAATAAATACCGACACGGCATTTAAAAATAGCAGTGCACTTATGTATGAGATGTTTAAAGAAGCCTTTGAAGCAGGGGTTAGAAGTCCATTTTTATATATACATTATTGCAGGCTTTTAAATAAAAACCCAGATTTTATGCATGAACCGTCAAAACTTGATCTTGCGGCACTTGATTTCGGTTCAGATGCCAGACTGCTTTCAGAGAGGCTTATAAGCGAAACGGCATTGAAGATGAAAAAGATAAAAAAATTTGATAAAAGAACTTTTATTCTTCTTAAAAAGTTATATATACAGTCAGGCGCAGATAAAGAATTGCTTAGTGCCATATGCCGTCTTATTATAAAATCGGGCATAAAGGATAAAAGTCTGCATAAATGGTTTGAGCTTGCCGTAAAGGAGGACATTGGAAACAAACAGCTTTTAAATGACACTGCCGCCTATACGCAGGATGATGATAACAGTGTATTTGAATATTTTATGCATACAGTACCTTATGATTATGCCGATCTTATAAATGAAAAAGTGCTTACATATTTTATAACACATCATCATGTACTTGATGCAAATGAGAAAACAATTCTTTATGGGAATATTATAAAATTCACAAAAAAAAGTGATATTCTATATATAAAATACCTTCCTCAGATGAAAAATTTCGTTTTTGAGCAGGTTTCTCAGCTTCGTATAAATGAAAGACTGGCAGTTATTTATAAGGATATAATAAAACCGAATATGATTGACAAGCGTATGGCAAAATATCTTATCACTATACTAAGTGCATATAGAATTGAGATACAGAGCAGGCTTGTAAAAACGGCAGCAGTCATTTATCCGGAACTTAAGGGAGAACATGTATATACATTTGATAAAATACATGCTTATGTGCCGGTATTTTCAGATAGGGCGGGGATTTTTCTTCAGGATGCCCAGGGAAACAGATATAATTCACTTAATATAAAAAAACAGAGTTTGCTTGATATGCCGGAAGTTAAGAAAGAGTGTGAAAGGCTTTATCCCGAGCACCTTTTGTTTGAACTTGCCCAGATTTGGAAAACGCTTGATAAAACCGATCCTGAACAGCAGGAAACCGCACTTTTACAGGAAGCCGGAAAAGATGCCAATTTTTCGGATTTGTTTAAAAGCAGGATTTTATCAAAACTGCTTGAATTTTACCGGGAGGATAGTAAAAAACCGAGCGGTCCTGACATATGGGTAATTGAAGATAATTATAAATTTCTTCTTGATATAAATAAAAAAGACCTCAATGAAAGCGACAGAAGTATGATCTGTGAAACCCTGATTAATATAGGTTATGCAAAAGAAGCTTATGATATGGTGATGAACTATGGGTATGATATAGTAACAAGGTATAACCTGGCAAAGCTTTGCAAGATTATGATACTTGACAATGCCTTTGCAAATGAGGGACTACTAAGGACATCATTTCATGTTGTAATGGAGGGATATAATGATATGGCAATACTTGAATATCTGTGTAAGTATTTTAACGGAAGCACTGATGATATGTTTAGTTTATTTGAAATTTCTGTAAGTGAACATATAAATACCTATGACCTTGATGAGAGACTTATAGCACAGATGATGTTTACAGGCAACGGTACACATCTTGATCAGGCATTTGCATGGTATGTAAGCCGCAGGAAAGGTAATGATGTGCTTATAAGGGCATATTTTACAGTGAAATCGGCAGATTATTTCCTTAACGGCAAGGAGCTTCCAAAGAAAGTCTTTGAATACCTTGAAAATGCTATTTCAAGTACGCATGGTACAAATGAGATTCCTGTGATATACAAGCTTGCAACCACAAAATACTATTCCGAGCTTACATATATGGGAAGTGAAAGACAGGCTGCCGCTTCGGATATAATAAACAGCCTTATAGACAAGGGGCTTATATTCCCTTATTATAAAAAGCTTGCAAAATGGATACGGCTTCCTCAGGATATTAAGGATAAGGAGATACTTATATATTATGGAAACCGCTTCTCACTGCCTAAGCTTAAATCAAGGATATTGCCGGGAGACGGCGAGTTTAAGTCTGATGATCTGAGACGCATGTATATGGATATATTTATAAAAGAAAAACTTTTATTCAGCGGAGATATATGGGAATATAAAGTATATGAAGAGGAAGACGGAAAAGAAATCATAAAAGATTCGGGCAGTATAAGACATGAAACTGAGACCGATGACAATCTTCCCAGCAGATTTGAAAGACTTAATAAATTAGACCCGTCCTCAGGCGGAATGCCTGACTACGTTCTGAAAGAAAAATTTGAAGATTATATTGTTAAGGATGAGATCAGCAGGAACCTTTTCGGGCTTATGTAAGGTCTTATACTTGAAATAAACTGTATTTATAGGGAGGCTTATATGCCAGTGGTTTTTGGTATAGATATAAGTGATGAGGGCACTTCAGTAGCATCTGATAAAAATGATGAAGCGGTTAAATTTCCTACTGCCGTAGTTAAAGAGCGGGACAGTGATAGATGGATGATAGGTGAGCAGGCCTATGAAATGATGCTTGATAACAGAGCTTTAAAGACTGATAAGCTGTATACCATGATAATTAAAGGGAATATGGCTACTGTCGGTGAAATAAGGTATACTGCTCAAGAGCTTATGAAGATTTTCTTAAAGCTGGTACTTGATGAAACTACAAAGTTTCTTGGCAGCGGCTATCCTGAGTATATAGTTTTATCAATACCTTACATAGATGATAAAATAATAGAAAAATTCGTACAATGTTTTTTGCAGCTTGGATATGAAAGGGAAAAGATACATATAATAAGCAGGTGCGAAAGTTTTATATTTTATGTAATGAGCAAGAAAAAGGATATATGGAACAACCAGGTAGGTATGTTTTATCTTGCAGATTCAAATCTGCATTATTTTGAATTGAGGGTACAAAGAAGTGCCAAAAATACAGTTGTATATTCTGAAAGCAAGGAAATGGACGAAAGATTTAACCTCGGCATAATTAACAGCACATCAGGCAGCAGAATGGCTGACAGGATACTTACATCATGTGCTGAAAGGATGCTTGGAAAGAAGGTTTTTTCAACTATATTTTTAAGCGGCAAAGGTTTTGAAAAAACGGAATGGGCGGAGTCGTTTACAAAATATATATGTTCAAGAAGAAAGGTTTTTGCAGATGAAGATCTTTTTGCTAAAGGCAGTTGTATAAGAGGTTTTGATTTTGCTTCTAAAAAGCCTATATTCAATTTTAAATGTATATGCGATGGAAGGCTTGATACGGGGATTAATCTGAATCTTATAAAAAAGGATAATGAATACAGCTATGAGATAGCCTCTGCCGGAGACCTGTGGTGTGGAAAAAGTATAACTCTCAGGCTTATAGCTGATGGAAATCAGGATATTGAATTTATACTTTCACCTGTTGACATTTATAAAAACACAAGAATTATAAAGGTTCCTCTGGACTTTATGCCTAAACGTCCGTCTAAAACATTAAGGTTTGAGCTTGGCATAAGCTTTAAAGACAGTATGACTATGATTCTTGATATGAAAGATGTGGGCTTTGGAGATATATACAAGGCATCGCCGCAGTCGGCGGTACACAGGGAGGTGAATTTATGGGATTGATTTTATGTGAGGATATTGTTGCAGATAAGCCGTACTATGTAGAAGAACTTGATATAAATATTTATAGTATTGAAGAGCTTGGGTACATACTTTATGAGCATCCTTTGCTTGTAATGGAGGATTTTATATCAACAGCACTTTTTGATTTTATAAAAACCGAATTAAAAAAGGAAAGCCTTGCAATTTCAATTGAAAAAATGTATGCTGAAAAAATCAGTGATGAAAATATAATAATTTATATACTTGAAACATTGGATTTTTATAAAAGCAGTGAGATTTCACGGTATAAGAATTTAATAACCAATTACAGAAAGCTTAAAAGAGTTGAATTTTTAAAAGCCAAGGCTGATTATATGTTCGGTATAAAAAGATACGGAAAGGCAATACGTTTTTACAGCATTATATGCAAGCAGCCTCCTGATAGAAATATAGCAGATAAATTTCAGGGTAAAATCTGGCATAATATGGGCAGTGCATATGCAAATCTGTTTTTATATGAAAAGGCTCTTGAAGCATATAAAAAATCCTTTGAATATCTTAAGGATAATGATATATTAAAAAAAATATATTTTCTTTCAAAGCTTGGAGAAGATGAGGTATTTACAGAATTTTTAGATGATAATGGAATAGAGAGCATTGATGCTTCATGGGATGAAGAGTATAACGAAACATTAAAAAAAGCTCTTGCTTCACAGCGTATAGATTACCTTGATAGTATAATGAAAAAAGATTCATACGAGAAAAGACTGCTTATAAATGAACTTGCAGCTGCATGGAAACAGGAGTATAGGAATATGCTGTAATTAATTTGATGTGAAAGGAATTTTAATTTTATGAAGGAACTTGATAAAACCTACAGCTCCGGTATAGAAGAGCGTATATATAAAAAATGGCTTGATAAAAATTATTTTCATGCTGATGTAAATACTGATAAGACCCCTTTCTGTATAGTAATGCCTCCGCCAAATATTACAGGACATCTGCATATGGGACATGCACTTGACAATACAATGCAGGATATAATAATCAGGTATAAGAGGATGCAGGGGTTTGAAACTCTATGGCAGCCCGGTACCGATCATGCCGCTATAGCTACCGAGGTTAAGGTTATAGATAAGCTTAAGGCACAGGGCAAAGATAAAAATGCCATAGGCAGGGAGGCTTTTCTTAAGGAAGCATGGGACTGGAAAGAGGAGTACGGTTCAAAGATAATTAAACAGCTTCACAGATTAGGATGCTCGGCAGACTGGGAGAGAGAAAGGTTTACTATGGATGAGGGCTGTTCTGATGCAGTGCTCGAATTTTTTATAAGACTTTATGAAAAGGGGTATATATATAAAGGTTCAAGGATTATAAACTGGTGCCCTGTATGTAAAACCTCTATATCGGATGCAGAGGTACTTCATGATGAAAGTGAGGGAAATTTCTGGTATATAAAGTATCCTGTCGCAGATATGGAAGGAGAATATGTTGAGATAGCGACTACAAGGCCTGAAACTATGCTCGGAGACAGTGCGGTCGCAGTAAACCCGCATGATAAAAGATATTTACATCTTGTAGGCAAAATGCTTAGGCTGCCTTTAAGCGACAGAACTATACCGGTAATTGCAGATGATTATGTGGATATGGAATTCGGTACAGGTTGTGTTAAGATAACGCCTGCACATGACCCGAATGATTTTGAAGTAGGTAAAAGACATAAACTTGCTGAAATAAATATATTTAACGATGATGCCACTATAGCTCTGCCGGGTTCAAAATATGACGGTATGGATAGATATGCTGCAAGAAAGGAGATAGTAGCGGATCTTGAAAAAGCCGGTTTACTGGTTAAAGTAAAGCCTCACCTGCATAATGCAGGAACGCATGACAGATGTAAAACTGTGGTTGAGCCTATGATTAAACCGCAGTGGTTTGTAAGAATGGATGAGCTTGCAAAACCTGCTATAAAGGTAATAGAGGACAACAAGCTTAAATTTGTTCCTGAGAGCTTTTCAAAAACCTATCTCCACTGGCTTGAGAATATAAAGGACTGGTGTATATCAAGGCAGCTTTGGTGGGGACACAGAATACCGGCATATTATTGCAATGAATGTGGTAAAATCACCGTTGCAAAAAAAGAACCCGAACAATGCAGCTGCTGCGGGAAAAAAGCCGGATTTATGCGTGATGAAGATACGCTTGACACATGGTTTTCAAGTGCATTATGGCCTTTTTCTACATTAGGCTGGCCTGATAAAACACCTGAATATGATTATTTTTATCCTACCGATGTACTTGTAACGGGTTATGATATAATATTTTTCTGGGTAGTAAGGATGGTATTTTCAGCACTTGATGAGACCGGAAAGGTTCCATTTGATACAGTGCTTATACATGGTCTTGTAAGGGATTCTCAGGGTAGGAAGATGAGCAAATCCTTAGGCAATGGTATAGATCCGCTTGAAGTTATAGACAAATATGGAGCCGATGCACTTAGAATGACACTTATTACAGGCAATGCCCCCGGAAATGATATGAGATTTTATTTTGAGAGGGTTGAAGCCAGCAGAAACTTTGCAAATAAGATATGGAATGCTTCAAGGTTTATAATGATGAATATGTCTCACATAGACACTGAGCATAAGATACCCGATACTCTTAAAACGGAAGATAAGTGGATACTTTCAAAAACTAATTCGTTAGTTAAAGAGGTAAGCGATAATCTTGATAAATATGAGCTTGGTATAGCACTTGGAAAACTCTATGATTTTACATGGGAAGAGTTTTGCGACTGGTATATAGAGATGGTAAAGCCGAGACTCAGAGAAAGGGAAAAGGACGGCATTTCCGCAGATAGTGCTTTATGGACATTAAAAACCGTATTAAGCGATTTATTAAAACTTCTGCACCCGTTTATGCCTTTTGTAACTGAGGAGATCTTTTGTAATTTAAATAATTTAAGTGAAGATGAGAGTATAATGGTTTCCAAATGGCCTGTATATGACGAAAAGCTTAATTTTAAAACTGATGAGGCTTCAGTTGAAGTTTTAAAAGAGGCGGTAAGGAAAGTAAGAAATATAAGGGCTTCAAAAAATGTACCTGCTTCAAAAAAGACCGCTGTATACATAGTATCTGATGATAATAAGCATTTAGATATATTTAAGGAGTCTGAAGGTATTTTTAAACACCTTGCATATGCAAGTGAGGTTGTACTTAAAAACAGTGCGAAAAACCTTGAAAAAGGATGTATCATGGCAGTGCTTGCAGGTATAAATATATATATGCCGCTTGCACAGCTTGTGGATATAGCTGAAGAAAAGCAAAGACTTAAAAAAGAAGAGGGGAAGATTTTAAATGAGATACACAGGGCGGAGTCTATGCTTGTTAATGAAAAATTTACTTTAAAAGCCCCTGCAGCAAAGGTTGAAGAAGAAAAGGTTAAACTTGAAAAGTATAAAGGTATGCTTGGGCAGGTCAAGGAACAACTTGCTCAGCTTGAAAGTATTTAGGTGAGATTATGATAGATTTTGATGAAGAACTCAAGAGATTTATTCCGTCTCTTGAAATTTCGGAAGTTGAGGACAGTATTGTAAAAAATGATATAAACGATATAAATGATATTATAATGGAATTGCTCAGAAAGCAGGCTAAGGAGCAGTATTAATGGAGAAAAGCCGTTATATAAGATTATCTAACAGCTATTATAATCAAGGTCTTATTTATGCAAAGCAGAGAGACCTTTCAGCCTGTATCTCATGTTTAAAAAAAGCATTGTATTTAAATAAAAATAATATAGATGCACGAAATCTGATCGGTCTTGTATATTATGAAATCGGTGAGGCGGCACAGGCACTTGTACAGTGGGTGATAAGTGTCAATTTAAAGCCTGATGACAATGTAGCTCAGAGATATATACGCAGCGTAAGGGATAAAAGCGGAGAGCTTGAAAAGGTGGCTGATGATATAAAAAAATACAATCAGGCACTTATGAATCTTAAAGCGGGTAATAGGGATCTTGCTATAATGCTTCTTGCAAGAGTGGCAGATTTTGCTCCTAATTATATAAATGTGAATTTGCTTTTATCTCTGCTATATATAGACAATGAAGAATATTCAAATGCTGAAAGATATCTTAAAAATGTACTTGATGTTGACAGGTATAATAATGTTGCCAGAAACTATATGCAGGCAATAAAGGAAGCCACAGCTGTAAACAGAAAAAAGAAGCGAGAAAAAAAAAGATTAAAAAATACCTATTCACATAGGAGTATATCGGATGATGAGGTTATAATCCCTAAAGGATATAATGACAGCATAGGTTGGCAGACAGTTTTAAATATAGGAATAGGTCTGCTTATAGGTGCTGCGAGTATATTTTTTATATATATGCCTGCAGACAGGGCAAAAATGACCGATTCACACAATAAGGAGCTTACGTTATTAGGTGAAAAGCTTAATGAATCCAATCTTAAAATAAATGATTTAACTAATTCCTCAGATGAGCTTAAAGCTGAGATTGACAGACTTAAAGAAAGTATGAATACGGTTGACGAGGAAACCGCCGATAAGATAGCACAATATCAGCTGCTTGCAGGTATGATAGATGCTTATAAGTCAGGAGATTATACAAATGCTGCAAATTTATATGCAATGATAGATGCAGATAAACTTATTGATATAGATGACGGTTCCGGAGTTTCGGCAAAAGCGATTTATAATGAGGTTTCAGGTTATATGACTTCAGAGGGTGATTCACTGGTGATGAGTCTTGGAGACAGTGCGTATAATTCAAGAAATTATGAGCTGGCTATACAATATTATGACAAGAGCCTTAAATTAAATCCTGCAAATTCAATGGCTTTATTTAAAAAGGCTCTTTCATATAAACAGCTTGGTGATGTACAAAATGCAAATGCTTTTTTTGAAGAAGTAATAGAAAAATATCCGAATTCGGAGGCGGCTTCATCGGCAAGACTTGAAAGAGGATATTGATTGTAGGGGCAAAATTGTAAAAATGTATGATTGGGCTGCAGCTCATTCTTTTTTGAGATATATTCTCTGCTTTTCAGAAAAAAATCGGAAGCGAATCTATGTTTATTGATTCACTTCCGATTTTTAGCGTTTTAGTAAAATCTTTATGATTAATTACTTTGATATCCTGGACCTTTCGGTATAGTAGGAGCCACTGTAATATTTGAATTATCCCCGTCATCCGGTCCCGGAGTACTTGACACGCCGCTGTGTATACTGCATTTTCCGGGCCATGAAAAATAGGAATCATCTGTTTGAGATTTGCTTCCTTCCGGAGTTTTTATAATAACTCTTGATACTATACGAGGACAATACTGTGTAGGTCTTTGACGTGAATCCGCACAAACTTCAATGCTTACATGGTGATCGCAGGTTTCAGAAGGTGCGGTGCCTCTTGCAAAATACTCAGTATAAGTGGCATTGCCTCTAGGGTCGTATTCACATACTCCGGGTATAGCAAGCTTTCCTGATTTACGGCATATAGTAACCTCCTCAATATCGGCAGGTTTTGTAAATCCGGGATCCTCCTTACCCTCATGCACTCTGGTCATAATTTTTTTCCATATATCCTTATGGTATGAGGTTCCTCCGTTTGCTGAGCTTAACTCCTGGTTTTGATCAAAACCGCCCCATACTCCTGCCGTGTAGTATGGTGTAAAACCTACAAACCATATATCTCTGTTACTTGTTGTAGTACCTGATTTACCGGCACAGCTCATATTGTCAAGATGGGCTCTGGTGCTTGTAGAATTTACGCTTACACCTCCTCTTGCGAATTTTTTGTTTCCGACCATTGAACCTGCCATTGCATCCGTAAGCAGGAAAGCGGTACTCTCCTTGATTACACGTCTTGTTTCAGGATCACTTTTATATAGGATTTTTCCATTATGATCAAGAATTTCAGTAAACATAATGGGTTTGGTATACAACCCTCCGTTTGCTATTGTGGCATAGGCGGCACTCATATCAAGATTGCTTACACCTTTTGTAAGACCTCCAAGTGCAGTTGCGGCGTTAAAATCAGTATCTGTAAGACTGCTTATACCGAATTTCCTTGCATACTCAACTCCGAGGCTTGGAGTTACGGTTTCCATAAGTGTTCGTACAGCAACTATATTCATTGAATAAATTATACCGTCCCGTATACTTGAATATCCTAAAAATCCCTGTGATGAGTACCAGTTTTGAAAGGTTTTTGTACCTACGGTATAGGGTTCATCATAATAAACACTGCCAAGTGTTTTACCGCAGGCATCTATGGCAGGTGCAAATGATACAAGGACTTTAAATGAGGAACCGGGCTGTCTGTATATGTTGCTTGCACGGTTAAGTGTAAGCGAACCGGTTTTTTTGCCACGTCCACCGCTAAGTGCTTTGACATAGCCGGTTGACTGCTCAATTAATACAAAAGATAACTGAGGTTCAAGTACAGCGTTAAATTTTTCTGCAATTACCTCATCACCCTCTTTTACAAGATAGGCTTTATAAGAATCCACATCCGCTCTTGCAGCTTCTTCACTTGGGTAAAGTCCGTCAAAACCGTCTTTCAGGACATCTTTGTGGTAACTTCTTAGGGTTTCGGTTGAATAATGTCTTGTTTCTCCATCAGCATGTTTTATTGATAGCCTTAAGTCTGCTGAAAATTTTGTAACAGGGTAGTTTTCCTGATTATTTACTTCTTCATCTACAATAGCCTGAAGGTTGGGATCTTGAGTGGTTTTTATAGTAAGACCGCCGCCGTATATAAGATTATGTGCCTGAGTATTTGAATAACCGAGCTTACTTACAAGAGTTTCCTGCAGCTGTTCGACTAATTCGTCAGTAAAGTAGCTATATGTATTTATAGACTGTCTTGCAACAAGATCGACATTTTGTATTCTGTCATATACATTATCATTTAATGCTTCTTCTTGCTGTTCTTTGGATATATAGCCCTGATCATACATATATTGAAGTATAATTTTTCTTCTTTTTTCATTGTTTTCTCTGCCTGATATAGGGTTAAACTTACTTGGATTTTTTGTTATTCCGGCAATTACTGTACATTCGGACAGTGTAAGATCTTTTACCTCCTTGTTGAAATATCTTCTTGCTGCAACCTTTACACCAAGGGTATTATTGCCTAAATTTATAGTGTTTAGGTAATTTGTCATAATGGTTTTTTTATCCATATTTTTTTCAAGTTCAAGGGCAAGATACTGTTCCTGAAGCTTTCTTTCAATTTTTGCACCTTTGCTCTTTTCACGTCCGCCGTTAAAAACATTATTTTTAATAAGCTGCTGGGTTATGGTAGAACCTCCGCCCAGTGATGATTTATTTGTTACTAGTCCTACAATTGCACGGATTATAGATCGGGTATCTATACCTTTATGCTTCCAGAACCTTTCATCCTCTATTGATACAAAGGCATTTACAAGATCAGCCGGCAGTTCGTCATAGACAGCTTCTTCACGGTTTGAACCTGCCATTATAAGTGTATCTGTAAGATTTCCTGCTGAATCATAGACATTTGTAGCAAAACCGAGAGGAACTATACTGTCTATATTTATCCTTGGAGTATTATGTATTATACCCATAAATACACCTGCACCTGCACCTGCCGCCATTACTACTATGGTAAGCAAAAGCATAAATATCATTTCACCGAGACTTAATATAAATTTATTTGCATATCTTTTACTTTTTGAGTATGATTGTTTAAGACGTTTGTCAGTAGTCTTTCTGCCGTAATTCATATATTTACCAGCCTTTCTAAGTAAACTTGACTTTTGCATTATACCAAATATAAAAAAAAAGTGCTATACTGTAATAGTGAATGAAAGAAAGATTTATAGAAATATTTAATAAAACATAAGGAAGGAATTTTGTGAAGAAAAGCGGTCCTGATAAAATCTTTGTCTGCTGCGGCAGCGGAAATGGTGAGATTATTGAAAAAAAATCACGTTTTATAGCAGCTGTAAGTCCTGCATATACACAGGCTGATGCAGAACATTTTATAGAGGGTATAAAAAGAAAGTACCGTGATGCGAGGCATAATTGTTATGCATATATCACTGATGAGGGTAGGATATGTCGTTTTTCCGATGATGGAGAGCCTGCAAAAACTGCTGGTGCACCTATATATAATCTTATTGCTTCAGGAAATATTATAAATGTATGCGTAACCGTTACAAGATATTTCGGAGGCATACTGCTTGGTACAGGTGGGCTTGTAAGAGCCTATACCGATGCCGCTGTTAAAGCGATTAAATCAAGTACTATACTTGAAAGGCATGAGGGTTTTATGTTTAAAATAGAAAGTGATTATGATTATTTCGGTAAAATGCAGCATACCGCTTTAAATCAGGGAATATATATATACGATGTGGAGTATACTGAAAATATAACCGTTACTTTTATTGCAGAAGCTTCAAAAAAACAGGAATTTATAGACAGACTTGCAAATGAAAGCAGCGGACGCATACGGGTAATACTTGATGAAAAAAAGTTTTTTGTAGAAAAAGGAGGCAGTGCTGCAGAATTATATCCCTTATACAGGGGAGAGACTTAATAGAACTCTATTTCAGTGTATAGATGCATAAATATTTTGTTAAACACATATCATTTACGAAATTTAATACATATTGTTTTATAAATATTTTCTCAGAAATACTCTAAATACTTAAATGAACTGTATAATTATAAATATAATATTAAGTTTAATAAACATTTAACATGTTATTGACCATGCTTTATATTTATTGTAAAATATTTATATACTTTTTGCGGCAGAATTTTATAAAGCAGGAGGAAATTTTATGCCAACAATTTTTGAGGGAGCAGGTGTGGCACTTATTACACCATTTTTGGAAGACGGGAGTGTGAATTATAAAAAGCTTGAGGAATTAATTGAAGAACAGATAAGTGAAGGAACAGATGCTATAATATCATGCGGAACCACGGGTGAAGTGTCAACGCTTACTCATGATGAACAACTTACAGTTATAAAAGAAACTATAAAAATAGTGGACAAAAGGGTTCCTGTAATAGCCGGGACCGGTTCAAACTGTACGGAAACAGCAGTAATGCTTTCGAAAAAAGCACAAAGTTACGGTGCCGACGGGCTGTTGATAGTCTCTCCTTATTATAACAAGGCGACACAGGGCGGTCTTATAGCGCATTATACAAAGATAGCGGAAAATGTTGATATACCGATACTTTTATACAATATACCCGGAAGAGCCGGCATTGCACTTGCACCTGAAACAATAGCATATCTTGTAAAGAATGTAAAAAATATAGTAGGGGTAAAGGAAGCCGGAGGAGATATATCGGTAACTGCGAAGATATTCAGGCTCTGCAGAGACACCGTTATAGATGTATACTCAGGAAATGATGACCAGAATGTCGCTATTATGGCACTTGGAGGTAAGGGAGCGATTTCGGTGCTTAGTAATATTGCACCAAAAAAAACAAGCATCATGTGTCATGAAGCCATTGACGGCAATATAAAAGAGGCGGCAAGGCTTCAGCTTGAGGCACTTGATGTAATAAACAATCTGTTTATAGAGGTAAATCCTATACCTGTAAAGGCAGCCATGAATCTGTTAGGCAAGGAGGTGGGTAAACTCAGGCTTCCGCTTACCTATATGGAGAAAGAGCATCTTAGTATACTTGAAGAGTCTATGAAAGAATACGGATTGCTTTAAATATTTTAAATTAAGTGCTGATGAGGTTTTTATGTTAAATATAGTATTATATGGCTGCAACGGGGCTATGGGCAGAGAGACCGGCAGTCTTATTTTTGAGGAAAAAGATGTATGCGTATGTGCCGGGGTTGACAGTATGATTAAAAAAGATCAGACTGCTATGCCCTATATGAATTATCCGGTTTTTAAATCACTTTATGAGATAGATAGCTGCATTATTGATAAGGCTGATGTAATTATTGATTTTTCAACTGCACAGGCGGCAGACAGCCTGCTTGATTTTGTTGAAAAAAAACACATTCCGCTTGTTATGTGTACTACCGGACTTAAGTCCCGGCAGTTAAAGAAAGTTGAAGATATTTCTTTAAGTTCTCCTATACTTCGTTCTGCAAATATGTCTCTTGGAATAAATCTTTTAACGAAACTTGTGGCTGAGGCTGCAAAAACATTGTATGATTCAGGCTTTGATATAGAAATTATTGAAAAACATCACAGGAGAAAACTTGATGCACCTAGCGGTACGGCACTGCTGCTTGCGGATTCGATAGATGCTGAACTTAATAATAGACTTGGATATATATATGACAGAAGCGGCAGACATGAACCCAGACATGATGATGAAATAGGTATAAGCTCTGTAAGGGGGGGAGGTATAGTTGGTGAACATGAGGTTATATTTGCAGGCATGGATGAGGTTGTATCAATTAAACATACTGCATTTTCAAGACGGATATTTGCACAGGGAGCATTAAAAGCGGCAATTTTTCTGCTTTCAAAATCAAATGGTCTTTACAGTATGAATGATGTCATAAATTCTTCTTATAATGTGTAATATCAGGTATGAATATTTATATCCGGTTTTATTGCATGAGGGATAAAAATGTATTATAATCATCAACTGAAAAAACATAATACAGCTGTGCAGACAGTGCCGGTTCTAATGAAATAATATTGGAATTATCATTTTATACTGTGTACGGCTGTACTTAAAATCGCATAGGAATAACACAAAGTACCGGCGATTTTTACATTAGAAAACACTTATTAAGTGTTTATAAAAATCTAAAATGTACGAAAGGAAATAAAAGATGGAAAAGCTTGAACAATTATATGAAGGAAAAGCAAAAAAGGTATTTAAAACGGACAGCCCTGATGTACTGATAGTATCATATAAAGATGATGCCACGGCATTTAACGGTGAAAAGAAAGGGCTTATAGTTGGAAAAGGTGCTATAAATAACCGTATGACCAACCATATCTTTAAAATTCTTGAGGAAAAAGGGGTTCCTACGCATTATATACAGGAATTAAATGACAGAGAGACCGCAGTTAAGAAAGTGTCGATAGTTCCGCTTGAAGTCATTATAAGAAATTATGCTGCAGGAAGCTTTTCAAAAAGAATGGGTGTTGAAGAAGGAGTTAAATTTAAAACACCTATACTTGAATTTTCATATAAAAATGATGAGCTTGGAGATCCTTTTATAAACGGATATTATGCAATTGCCATGAACCTTGCCACACAGGAGGAGATTGATAAGATTGCAACCTATGCTTTTAAAGTAAATGAAGTACTTATAGAATATTTTGATAGCCTTGGCATAGATTTAATAGACTTTAAGATTGAATTTGGAAGGTATGGCTCAAATATAATACTCGCTGATGAGATTTCTCCGGATACATGCAGACTCTGGGACAAGCAGACACATGAGAAGCTTGATAAAGATAGATTCCGCCGTGATCTCGGCAATGTTGAGGATGCCTATAAAGAGGTATTTAAAAGGCTTGGAATAGAAAATAAGTAGAAATTACTTGAAAGGTTTCAGTTTATGCATGATAAATATATAAGTCCTTTATCTGAAAGGTATGCAGGGAAAGAAATGCAGTATATTTTTTCGCCTGACAAAAAATTTAAAACATGGCGCAGACTCTGGATTGCACTTGCAAAGGCAGAAAAAGAGCTTGGTTTAAATATAAGCAGCGAACAGATTGAAGAGCTTGAAAAATTTAAGGATGATATTAATTTTGAAGTTGCAAAGGAACGTGAAAAAATTGTACGTCATGATGTTATGAGCCATGTATATGCTTACGGAGTTCAGTGCCCTAAGGCAAAAGGCATAATACATCTTGGAGCTACGAGCTGCTATGTAGGAGATAATACTGATATAATACTTATGGATGAGGCTTTAAAGCTGGTTAGAGTAAAACTTGTAAATGTCATGTATAAACTTAGCAGATTTGCTATTAAATACAGGGATCTGCCTACGCTTGCATTTACACATTTTCAGCCCGCACAGCCTGTTACTGTGGGCAAAAGGGCATCACTCTGGCTTAATGATCTTCTTATTGATTATGAAGATTTATGTTATGTTATTTCAGGACTTAAACTGCGTGGCTGTAAAGGGACTACAGGTACACAGGCTTCATTTTACGAGCTTTTTGAAAAAGATGACTTTAAAGTTAAAAAGCTTGATAAGCTTGTAGCACAGTATATGGGCTATAATTCGTGCTATGCGGTATCCGGACAGACCTATTCAAGAAAGATTGACAGCAGAGTGCTTAATGTGCTTGCAGGCATAGCACAGTCTGCCCATAAATTTTCAAATGATATAAGACTGCTTGCACATCTTAAAGAAATTGAAGAACCTTTTGAGAAAGACCAGATAGGTTCATCGGCGATGGCATACAAAAGAAATCCTATGAGAAGTGAAAGAATGGCATCACTTTCAAATTTTTTAATAAGCGATGCGTTAAATCCTATGATTGTGGCTTCAACACAGTGGTTTGAAAGGACACTTGATGATTCGGCAAATAAAAGGCTTTCAATTCCTGAGGGATTCCTTGCTGTTGACGGCATACTGAATCTATATCTTAACATACTTGACGGAATAGTTGTATATCCTAAGGTAATAGAAAAAAGGCTTGGTGCAGAGCTTCCTTTTATGGCAACTGAAAATATAATGATGGCTGCAGTAAAAGCCGGAGGAGACAGGCAGGAGCTCCATGAAAAGATTAGAAAACTTTCTATGGAGGCAGGCAGAGTAGTGAAGGAAGAAGGAAAAGAAAATAATCTTCTTGAACTTATAGCTGCCGATAAGAGCTTTAACTTAAGTATTGATGAATTAAAAAGAGAAATGGATGCATCAAAGTATACAGGACGAAGTTCAAAGCAGGTTACAGAATTTATAGAGGAATATATAGAGCCTGTTTTAGAGGAATATAAAGATAAGCTGGGTATGGATGTCCGGATTGATGTCTGATTAATATGTAAATATATAAATGAGGGAAAAAAGATGGTAAGAGCAATAGTCGGCGCAAATTGGGGCGATGAAGGCAAGGGAAAGATAACCGATATGCTTGCCGAAAAAGCAGATATTATCGTACGTTTTCAAGGAGGGAGCAATGCAGGCCATACCATAATTAACAATTACGGCAAATTTGCACTTCACCTTCTGCCATCAGGGATTTTCTATGAGCATACTACAAGCATTATCGGCAATGGAGTTGCACTTAATATCCCTTATTTTATTAAGGAGCTGGAAGCTGTGGTAAGCCAGGGCGTGCCTGAGCCTAAGATACTTATATCCGAACGGGCACAGCTTTTGATGCCTTATCATATCTTACAGGATACCTATGAGGAAGAAAGACTTGCTGGAAGAGCTTACGGCTCTACCAAATCAGGGATAGCTCCTTTTTACTCTGATAAGTATGCCAAAATCGGCATACAGGCAGGAGAGCTTTTTGATGATGAGATTTTAAATGAAAGGATTGAAAAAATCTGCCTTTTAAAAAATATCTTATTTAAGCATTTATATAATAAACCTGAAATTGATAAGGCAGAGCTTAGAGCTACGCTGCATTCTTATAGAGAGCTGATTGCTCCGTACTTATGCGATACCTCCGCTTATTTGGCTGAAGCTGTAAAGGAGGGCAAGGATATACTTCTTGAGGGACAGCTCGGCTCTCTAAAGGATACCGATCACGGAATCTATCCTATGGTAACCTCTTCTTCTACACTTGCCGCCTACGGGGCAGTAGGTGCAGGAATCCCTCCTTATGAAATCAAGGATATTATTACTGTAGTAAAGGCATACTCAAGTGCAGTAGGGGGAGGAGAGTTTGTCACTGAAATCCCGGATGAGGCTGCTGCCGATGAGCTTAGAAAAAGGGGCGGAGATAAGGGGGAATACGGAGCTACCACAGGCAGACCCAGGCGCATGGGCTGGTTTGATGCTGTTGCAAGCCGCTATGGCTGCAGGATTCAGGGAGCTACCGAGGTTGTACTTACCGTGATTGATGTACTTGGCTATCTTGAGGAGCTTCCGGTCTGCACGGGCTATGAAATTGAAGGCAAGGTAGTAAAGGATTTCCCTTCAACCCCTCTGCTTAAGAAAGCAAAGCCTGTTTATGAATACCTTCCCGGTTGGAAGTGCGATATTAGAGGAATTAAGGAATACTCAAAGCTTCCGGATAATTGCAGAAAATATATCGAATTTATTGAAAAAGAGCTTGAAGTACCTATTAAAATGATAAGCAACGGTCCCGGCAGGGATGAGATTATTTATAGGCAGAACTAAGGGCTGCAAAATAAAGAAACGCCGAAACCGCTATTTGTCGAAATCGGCATTTCTTTATTTTAATTTAACTCACTCTTATCCGAATTTTCCGGTGTTTTTTTAGTATCCGGCTCCGCTTTATTTACCTTATTCAATCTCCTGATTTGCTTGGTAATTATAATAAAAGCATAGGCTGAGC
>ERZ773043.350-NODE-350-length-26862-cov-14.523371_pt1 | contig 26862 bp, 25 predicted proteins | sample MGYA00580636_ERZ773043 | MGnify/ENA primary metagenome ERZ773043 (study PRJEB29015, sample SAMEA2737992) | human oral metagenome | biome: human oral; feature: human-associated habitat; material: dental | place: China | collected 2065 ...
CCGACTCCGACGCCTCCTTCGAGGACCTTGCCGTCGCGCTCGACCGCCGCCTCCAGGGCTTCAACTCCGGCGCCTACGGCGCTGCCGCCCGCGCCGGTCGTGCGATGAGCGAGCGCCACGGTCTGGCGATCGTCCGCAAGACCTTCGACGAGCGCGCCACCGTCGGCTCCCCCGAGACCGCCGAGGCCGCCATGAGCTTCGCCGTCAACGAGAAGAACCTCCCCGGAGGCTCCCTCGTCGCGGCCGGTGGCTGGTGCGCCCCCTCCGAGACGGTCTACGACCTGCTGGAGGACGAGTCCCGCGACGGCCTGATTTCCCTTCCCGAGATCAACGTCACCCGCGGTGGCATCAAGTTCACCCGGGGACCCAAGTTCAGCGACCTGTACGCGGCCCCCTCCTTCAACTTCACCGAGGAGGAGGCGAAGGCGGGTAAGTATCAGCCCACCTCCGCTACCGACCCGACCAACAAGGTCGGCCCCAAGCCCGTCTACCAGGTGCCCTGCACCGACTTCGAAGAGGTCCGCCTCTCCGCAGCCGGTATGCACATCCAGGCGGGTCTTCTCCAGCAGCGCGGCTACCCCGAGCTCGTCGCTCGCACCCTCCGCGGCGCCCTCGTGGCCCACGAGCACAAGATGAGCGAGCGCGTCATCGCCGCCATGGAGGCCAAGTCCACCGCCGTCTCGCTGGACACCGGCCAGATCGGTGCGCTGGCTCCGGTACTGACCGCGATCGAGCTTCAGACCGAGCACTACCGCTACGCGCAGCGCCTCTCGCGCTCCACCACGCTGGAGGCGGTCTTCCCCTACTGGGTCCGCGGCGCCATCCGCACCGACCTGTCCCGCCGCGAGGGCGTCGACCTCACCGACGTCCCCGACTCCCGGATCGACGCCTGGTTCCGCTCTCGCGGAGTCAACCCCCAGTTCGTCTACGACTGGCAGGCGCTCACCGGCGAGGCGGGCACCTTCAAGGTCTGGGGCGGGGCCGTCAAGTTCCTGCTCTACTCGGCCGGGACCTTCGTCAAGGGCGGCCAGGACGTCATCACCCTGGACACCGTCTACGACTCGACCCTGCTCGGCCAGAACGACTACACGGCGCTGTTCACCGAGGAGGGCTACCTGGTCGCCAAGCGCGGTCACGACGCCCGCGTCGTGACGGTGCCGATCAACCCGAACGGCGGCACCGGCGTGGGTATCAGGCTCCTGGCCAACGGCACGGCTGACCCGGCCAAGTGATGACTCCGGGGCGGGCGGCGGCAAGTCCTCGCCCGCCCCGTGAATCACGGCCGACTTAGCCACCATCAATCAGGAGGACAGATGCCGATCATCGCACCGAAGCAGCGGGTGGGCTCCCCCGCGGCTACGCCGCTGCCCGGCGGGCTCTTCTCCCAGGTCTCCCCCATCGAGGACTCCTCGGTCAGGTGGGAGAACGGAGTCACCTGGGAGGACGTCGAGCGCGCTCAGCTGGGCGCCATCGGCCAGTGGCAGCGCCCCGGCGCCGTCCCCGGCCTGCCGAAGACGCTCACCGAGCCGAAGGGCATCGCCCTGGAGTCGCAGGCCCCACTGACCGTCTACGCCGCCTTCCGTACGACTCCCATGGATCACTCCTCCGAGGAGGCTACTGAAGTGGCCGCCTCGCGCCTGCTGGCGCAGGAGGAGCACGCCGTCGAAGCGGCCCTGTGGACCGGCGCCCCGGACAGGGGCCTCGGACTGGCCAAGGTCCGCTCCTACGCCCCGAAGGCGGCGGGGAAGCTCGATCTAGCTCAGGGCCTCGCCGTCCTGGAGCACTACGCGGCCCAGTACGGCTTCCAGCCGATCCTCCACATCCCGCGCCGCCTGGCCAGCCTCATGGCCTCGGCGAAGCTGGTCAAGGAGGCACGGGGCGGCGGGGTCGCCACCCGCCTGGGCACGCCCGTCGTGGTCGGGGCGGGCTACGCCGACGAGATGCAGATCGTGGCCACCGGCCCGATCCTCATCTACCGGGGCAGCGCCTTCACCTCGACGGCGGGGGACGGCGGCTTCAACAAGGACCAGAACGAGCTCACCGGAGTGGCCGAGAGGCAGTACGTCCTCGGCTTCAACAAGTGGGATGCGTTCCGGGTGACTGTGGACGCTGGAATCCCGCAGCTCGACCTCAAGGCGGCGGAGGAATGATGCTCTCCCGCAAGCTGTCACTCGCCCCGGCCGTCATCGCGGCGGCTGTGGTCTACACCATCACACAAGTCACGTACGAAGGAGGGCGCTGAGACATGCCCACGACTCACTCCTACACGCCGGTCCTGGGGAAGCGCATCCGCGTGACTCCCCTGGACACCTGCGGCAAGTTCAACAAGGCGGTGCACAAGCCTGTGGCCACCTCGGGCTTCGTGTCGGTCAAGCTGGCCGCCGAGGTCGAGGATGGCACCGAGATCACCGTCCGCAAGGCGGATGGCTCCCTGTGCGTCAACGAGAAGCAGTCTTCGACCTTCAAGTTCTTCACGGTCGAGCTCGAGTTCTGCGGCGTGAACCCCTCGGTCCTGGACATCGTCACCAACGCGACGAAGTACCTCGACCACGCCGGTGACACCGCCGGTTTCAGGGTCGCCTACGGCAAGATCGAGAAGAAGTTCGCCCTGGAGCTATGGACCGGCCTGTCCGGCCAGGCCTGCGCCGAGGGGGCTGAGGACGCCAGCGGCTATCTGCTGCTGCCGCTCATCACCGCCGGTACGGTCGGCGACATCGAGGTGACCGGTGAGGACGCTGTGTCGTTCTCCATGACCGACGCCGTCACCAAGTCCGGTAACGCCTGGGGCAAGGGTCCCTACAAGGTGGTCAAGAAGGCCAAGACCCCTGGGCCCGGCTTCGAGGACGCCGAGCTGCCTACGGCCCTCGACCCTCTCGACCACCTCCTCATGATCGACACGGCGCTGGCTCCCCCGCCGGACAGCGACCAGCCGGTCACCGTTCCGTGATGGTAGGCTGACGCCACCCCCCCACCTCCAGACAGCCCCGGGCCACCCGCCCGGGGCTGTCGCCGTCCCAGGTCGGCCGCCACCGTCCGCCGCTATGATCCATCAGATACGCCTATGGGTATACTCACTTCAGCGGGCGCCGCCTATGGCGGCGTAGCCATCCCGCACCGTCACGCACTGTAGGAGAGGGCATGGATGCAATCGATCAGGGCTACGGCCCCGGGGACTGGCCGGTCTCCTACAGTGCGTGCGAGGACCTGAAGGAGTACCTCGACGAGGCCGGGAAGCCCGCCCAGCAGCACACCTTCGAGGCGATGGCCGTTCAGCTCCTCTGGGAGTGGACCAACAGGCGCTTCGGCACCGACATCGTGTCCCTGCGCCCTGAGCCCCTCGCCGCATCGCAGCCCTCCACCTATCAGTGGATTCCCCGCCGTCTGACGTCCTTCGCCCCGGTCCGCCTGGGCGGGGGCCTGCACAACGTCGTCTGCGGCACCTGCTCGGCGCAAGGGCTTCATGGCCAGTGCGCCTGCTCGGGCGGATGCCGGGCCATCACGCTGCCCGGGCCGGTGCATCGAGTTCACAAGGTCACCGTCGACGGCAAAGTTCTGCCAGAGGACGCCTACAAGCTGGTCAACCGCTCCACGCTCCTGCTCACGGGCCGGACAGCGGCTCCGGGTACCGAGGTCCCGCCTGTATTCCCCTCGGTACAAGACCTTTCTCGGGACGTCACCGAGGAAGACACCTGGGAAATCCGCTACTCGCGGGGTATCCCGGTCCCCGAGGGCGGCCAGGTCGCCGCCGGGGTGCTGGCTCTCGAGCTGGCCAAGGCGGCTTGCATGGACCGTGACTGCGCGCTGCCCGCCCGACTCCAGTCGGTCACCCGCCAGGGCGTGACGGTGCAGGTGCAGGATGAGTTCGACGACATGCAGGAGGGCCGGACCGGCATCTGGCTGGTCGACTCCTGGGTCGCCTCCATTCGCAAACCGCGCCAGGTTGGCCGGGTCTACAACCCAGACTCATTCCGCCGTAGCCACTCCCAGCGACCCGGCGGGGTGATCTGGTGAGCCCCGCGCCGCGCCTGACTCGCCGCAATCGGCCGCAGAGCGAAGACTACGCGTCCCTATCCGGGCAAGTGGCAGCTCCCACGCCGTCGACTGCGCACTCCACGGCCCTCTCCCTGCTCAAGAGCGGGGCTGCGGCCCTGTCCAACGCCGTCTCCAACGCCTACGTCGCCCCCGGCGCAGAGGTGGCGTGGGACGAGTGCTGCGCCGGGCACCTGTACGTGCGCATCGTGGCCGTCACGCCCGTCTTCGGCCCGACGGCCGCCGACGGCAATCACTGCTCCATCCGCTACTGGAACGTCACTCTCGCGCTGGGCACGCTGCGCTGCGTCGAGGTCGTGGACGACCGCGGCCGAGGGCCTCGCCCCTACGACCTGACCGCTGACGCCGCGATCCTGCACCAGGACATGGCGGACCTGGGGGTGTTCCTCACCTCCCACACCAACGCCTCCGACATGGAGTGGGCGGCCCAGGGGCCTGAGGGTGGGTGCGTGTCCGGTGAGTGGACTTTCACCGTAAAGGTCCGCTGCCCATGACTCACGTCCGCATCCGGTTCAAAGGACCCATCCGCGCAGACAAAGTGGCGGACATCACTAAACAGGCGGCCCTGAAGGCTACCCGCCGCACTCAGGGCCGGATTCAGCGCAACATCAAGGCCGCCGGGCGGGTCAACACCGGGCGCATGGTGAACTCTGTCACAATTGAGCGCGTCCCCGGGAAGCACCCACTCAATCCGACGTTCTCCGTCGGCGCCCGGACCCCGTACGCCACCTACCAGGAGTACGGCACGAGGGCGCACGGTCCCGCCACCCGGCGCTTCATGGCCTTCAACCCGAAGGGGTCGAGCGAGACCGTCTTCGCCAAGTGGGTGCGGGGCATCCGTCCCGCACACTTCGTGCGCGATGCGATGCGTCTAATCAAACCCTCGGACTTCCATTAGAATCGCCTCATGGCTACTATCACGATCCCCGGCAAGACCCGGAAGTCCATCGACGTCGAACTGGTCGGTACCGAGTACCGAGTCCGTCCTCCCAAGACCGCCATCGCGGTCTTCCTCTCACACTCGCTCCAGGGCGCCGGTGACGATACCGACGCCCTCTTCGAGGGCCTGGCCAAGTGGTGCCGCGTCCTCTTCGGCAGGGAGACCGGTACCTCAGTCATGGACCGGCTGAAGAACCCCTCCGACGACCTCGACATCGGGGACCTGACCGATCTCATCACCGCCGTGATGGAGGCGGCGGGCGGAAACCCTACTACGTCGTCCAGCGACTCCTGAACTCAGCCTGGGCGGAGTGGGACTACATCGACGGGTTCTGCCTCGGGCACGGTATCGACCTGGAGACCCTTCCTCTGCACCGGTTCTGCCACGTCATGTGGTGGATACTCACCCGCAACGCGGAGGAAGAGGGCGCCTCGGAGAAGCTGAAGCGGGAGCTGTGGATGCCCCCCAAGGGCGTCGCAGTGACCGACCCCCGTAGCCCGTGGTACGCGGGCAATGAGTCCAGCGGCTTCGGCTCTCTTAAGGCATCCCTGGGGATGTGACAGCACCTATAGCCCACACCTATGCGGGCGGTATCATGGCCTCAGACAGTTGTCGGGCCGCGATGCCGCCCGCTTGGCGTGTTAGCGAGAGGAGGCTCCGTGGCAGACAAGATCGGTGAGGTCGTCATCGAGGTGGGCGCCGATGCGCGCGACTTCAAGGGCGACGCTGAGCGCGGCATCGAGAAGAGCCTGAAGAAAATCGGCAAGCGCATCGAGCGCGCCGCCGACAAGTGGGCTCGCGACATGCGAGACTCCGTCAAGGACGCCCTCGACGGCCTCGTGCTCCAGGTCAACGCCAAGATCGACCCGAAGGACCTGCGCCGCATCGAGCGCGCCATCGGTCAGACCAGGGGCCAGGCTCGGGCCGAAATCTCCAAGCGCGACATCGAGGACATCAAGAAGAAGCTCCGGCAGATGGACTCCCGGGCGCCGGTGAAGCCGGTGCTCGACGACAACGCGGTGGCCAAGCTCGGACGCGAGCTCGACGAGATGAAGGCCGCCGTCAAGGCACGGGTCGACCTCGACGAGAAGTCCAAGGACAAGGCCCTCTCGGCTCTCAAGGGTCTGGACGCAGAGATCGATGCGAAGGTCGAGATCGATGGTAGCGACGTCGCCGAAATCAGGGAGAAGATCGCCAACATCAAGAGCGATCTCAAGGTCAACGCCTCCTTGGAGAAGGCTGCCCAGAACAAGATCAAGGCCGAGATCGCCAAGATCGACGGCGAGGTCAAGGCCAAGGGCGAGCTGGACCCGGCCTCCGCAAAGAAACTGAAGGAGCAGCTCAAGAAACTGGGCGGGGACATCGAGGCCCACGCCCACCTGTCGGAGGCGTCCAAGAAAAAGCTCAAGCACGAGCTCGACAAGCTCGACGGAAAGGCCACCGTCAATGCCGACCTCGACGACGGCAAGGCCCGCTTCGACCTGGCCCGGCTTACCAAGAAACCGCGCTATATCGATATCCACGTGCGCCTGGCCCAGGCGTCGCTGGCCAAGGTCGCCACGCAGCTGAAGGCTCTGGCGGGCGGGAACATCTTCACCAACCTGAAGAACTCCCTGAACGACATCTTCACCAACCTGGACACCTTCTCCTTGAAGATGGCCACGGCTGGTACCGCTGTACTCGGGCTGACATCGACCATCGGCTCCGGCCTTGGAACCATCTCCGCCCTCGGCATCGGCCTGGCCCACAGCCTTCCGGCCCTGCTGGCTCTCCCCGGCATTCTCGGGGCCGCTGGCGCCGGGGTGGGCATCTTCGTGGTGGCCATGAAGGACGCCGGACGCGTCCTGGAGGACCTGGGTCCCGCCTTCGATAACCTGAAGACTGAAATCTCGACGTCGTTCTGGGGCGAGGCGGCTGAGTCCGTCAGGTACTTCGCCACCAGCGCCCTAGGCACCCTCTCGCCGGTCATCTCCGAGGTGTCGGCCGAGATGGGCTCTCTCAGCGCAGCCGTCGTGGACGCGGCCACCGAGCACCTGCCGGGCTTCGAGGCATCGCTCGGCTACCTGCGCGACGCCCTCAACATCGGGGGAGACGGGGCCGGGGCCTTCACCGACGGTCTGCTCACTCTCGGAGAGGTGGGCGCCAAGTATCTGCCGTCCATCGCCACCTGGGCCAACGACGTCGCCTATTCGTTCCAGAACTGGGCTCAGGCGAAGGCCGAGTCCGGCGAGATGGATCAGGCCATCCAGAACGCCGCCAAGACCTTTGGCACGCTCAAGAGCATCGTGGTTGACCTCGGGGGCATCCTCGGAGGCCTGTTCAGTGCCATGGCCTCGGGCTCAGCCCCGCTGGACTCCATCGCCGACGCCCTCGACCGCGCCAACAAGGCGGTCAACGGGCCGATCTGGCAGGGGACTCTGACCTCCATCTTCTCCTCCATGGCGGAGGCCTCCCAGCACGCCTTCCAGGGAGTCGGCGCCCTGGGCGACGCCTTCGTCTCCCTGGCCCCGACCCTGTCGGTCATCCTTCCCCTGGTCGGCCAGATCATCGAGACCGGGCTGAAGGGGCTGTCCACGGCCCTTCAGGACCCGGCCTTCCAGGGCGGGCTGGAGTCGTTCTTCCAGAACGTCCTCGTAGCCGTTCAGGCCCTCGCCCCGGCCATGCCCGCCCTCGGGCAGGCGTTCGGAGCCCTGGCCACCGTAGGCGGGCAGCTCCTCGCCGCCGTCGCGCCCCTCATCGCGCAGCTCATCACCCAGCTCGCGCCGGTGATGACGCAGCTCGCCACGCTGCTGACCCCGATCATCTCCCAGCTCGCTGAGATGCTGATGCCGGTCATCCAGCAGCTCGGTCCGATCCTGTCGGCGCTCTTCGCCGCGCTGGCGCCCATCATCAACGAGCTGCTGGCGGCCCTCATGCCGCTCATCCCCCCGATCGCCGAGGCGATCACGGCGCTGCTGATCCCCGCCTTCCAGTTGATCGGCACAGTCGTTCAGGCGCTCATGCCTATCGTGGTCCCGATCTTCCAGTTCATCGCCGGGATCATCACGAACGTGATGAAGGTCATCCAGGGCGTCATCAACTTGGTGCTCGGCATCATCAAGGGCGATTGGTCGCTGGCCTGGGAGGGTATCAAGCAGATCGCCTCCGGGGTGTGGGACTTCCTCAAGAGCGGGCTACAGAATCTCGGCAGCGTCCTCCTCGGAGTCGCGAAGGCCGCCTGGAACCTCCTGGGGTCCGCCATCTCGGCAGGGTGGAACGCGATCAAGTCCCTCACCTCGGCGGCCTGGAACGGCCTCAAGAGCGCCGTCAGCAGCGGCGTGAACGGGGTCGTGAGCTTAGTTCAGGGCCTCCCCAACACGATCAAGAACATCTTCTCCAGCGCGGGCTCCTGGCTGCTCAGCGCCGGTCAGAAGATCATCCAGGGCCTCATCGACGGCATCAAGCGGATGTTCGGCTCGGTGAAGAACACCCTGAGCAACCTCACCAGCAAACTCACCTCGTGGAAGGGGCCGGAGCCCGTCGACCGAGTGCTGCTCACACCCGCCGGTGAGCTCATCATGAAAGGATTCATCAAGGGCCTGGAGTCCCAGTACGGGGCTGTGCGAAACTCCTTGACCGGCCTGACGGACGACATCTCCAAGCCCGCCAACATCGGCCTCTCGGCCGACGTCAAGCCCTTGAGCGGGGTGAGCGCGCGCAGTGGAACAATCTCCTCCGCACCCGGCCAGCGCGCCCGCTTTGATAAGTCGAACCAATCGGGCGCTACAATCAACATCACCAACAACTATCCGCAAGCCAAGTCGGACTCCGAGACGCGCGACGAGGTCGCCGAGGGAATCCGCCTGGCCGCCATCATCTGAGAGGTCCTCCACCCATGGCCATCTACTCACTCGACGGCGTAGACCTGGACGACGAGAAGATGCGCTGGGTCCTGGCCGAGGAGACGACTCTGTCGACTCGCGGCGAGCCCTGGCGCATCTCCGTCGACATCCCCGGCCGCTTCGGCTCCCTGCCCATCCCGGCTCGGGTGCTCAAGCCCGCCACCGTCGTGCTGAAGTTCGCCGTCTTCTCCTGGGAGGACGGTCTAAACGGCAACCGCTGCAAGGGCGGCCTGAACCAGCTGGAGTTCAACCTTCGGGCTCTCCTCGGGCGCCTGACGGCCTTCGGCCGCATGCAGCAGCTCGGCTACAAGCCGCAGGGCAACATCCTGAAGGTGGCCGACGTGCGGCTGTCGTCCTCCATCGAGCCGAAGATCGATCCGGAGGCCCAGATCGCCACATTCACGGCGACCTTCGAGGTGACCTCCGGCCTATGGCGCGACCCGCAGCCGACGGTGGCCAACCTCAACGACCTAGGACCGCTGGCTGGCGGCAACATGCCGATTCCGGACCCCTGGCTCATGCTCTCGCCGACGGGCTCGTCCTGCTCGCTCAAGGACAACATATCCGGCACCACGTTAACTTTCAACGGATCGCTTACCGGGGCTGAACGCCTGCTGGTCGACGTGGCTAACTACCGGGCCTGGAAGAACCCGTCGGCCGACTGGACCGTGCTCGATTCCGCGCGCGCCGCCGACGGTGAGATTTCAATGGGCCTCGATGGCTTCCGCCTTGATCCCGATGCCTCGGGTCGGCTGTCGGTGACGGCGAAGGGTTGCACCGGCTACGTCCGGGCGAGGAGGTCCTACTGATGCCTCGCCGCGCAGACTTCCCCCGCGGCATGGGGATGCGCTATGTCGCCTACGAGGAGGCCGGAGCGCGCCTGGGCGTGCTGCCGGACAGGCTGGCCGGGACGTTCACGTGCCCTCGCCAGGAGACCCCCTCGCTCACGCTGTCCTACCCGAACGGCGAGCAGGGCGTGCGCGGCATTCTCCTCGACCAGGCGATCGAGGTCGCCGTCGAGCTCACCTACGACGGCGAGACGTGGGTAGAGCCGCCGAACGCCCGGTTCATGAACCTGTCCTCCTCGTGGAATCTGGTCGAGGAGGGGACCGAGCACCGCACGGCCGATTTCATCCACATCGGTCAGCGACTCGACGGCGCCCTCGTGTGGGCGGTACCGGCCGCGGCCGCGGACAAGGACGGTAAGTACAAGTTCAACTCCCGCAACGCGGGAGCGATTCTGCGCACCATCTGGGACGCCGCCGTCAAGCGCGGCTGGGGCAGGGGGCTGAGCCTGGACTTCTCGACCGAGCTCGACTCGGCCGGGCAGGCATGGGCCACCAGAACCACGGTCTCCTTCGACCCGACCATCTCGCTGAAGTCCATATTGGAAGCCCTTATGAATATGGGCATGATCGATTACCAGTGGCGCGGCCGCACTCTCCAGGTCTACAACGCCGACGCGGCGCTCAAGCGTGAGAACCGCGACGTCGTGTGGCGCCTCAACGCTGGCACTACGTCGGCCCCGGAGAAGCTGGACTGGTCCAAGCTGTGCACTCACGTCCTGGTCAAGGGCGAGGGCGGCCGCCTGTGGACCTTCCGCAACCCGGAGGCCCCGGCAGACCTGCCCCGTACCGAGAAAGTCGTGGAGGCGGGAGGCGTCGAGCTGGAGGCCACCGCCCGAGCGGTGGCCGACCTCACGCTGAAGACCGGTGCCAGCGCGGCCCAGGAGGTCAAGCGCGAGTGGGAGGCCGACGACGTTCAGTGGCTCCCCTTCGAGGACTACCGCAACGGCGACTGGGTGCAAGTCGATCGGCGTTACGGGCTGGAGCGCATGCGCGTCACTCAAATCTCCATCTCGGTCACGGAGAATGGGCGCTGCCAGGGCCACACCACCTTCGGTACCGTTCTCGACGACGTGCTGGCCCGCATGGCCAAGAAGCAGAAGGGCATCCTCGGGGCGGTCAACTCCGACGGCAAGAATCCTCGCCCGGAGACTCCCAAGAGCAAGTACGCCCCGCTGCCCCCGCAGGGCCTCACCATCGCCTCTCAGGCGGTCATCGCCTCCAACGGCTGGCCTATGGCCGTGGCCTCCCTCACCTGGACCCCGGTCACGACGGACGCTCTCGGGGTGGCCGTGGACGTGACCGGCTACGAGATCGCCTACCGCAAGGTGCCCAACCTGATCGGGCCCCTGCACTCGTCCAAGAACGCCTCCTTCGAGGCTGGCGGCCTGGAGTGCGGGGCCAAGTACGCCTTCTCGGTCCGGGCCGTCACATCCGAGACGACCGGGGCCTGGTCGGCCGAGGTCGAGGCCGTCATGGCCAGTGACGTCACCCCGCCGCCCGTTCCGTCGACTCCTCAGCTGACCCAGACGCTAGGGGTCCTCGGCATCTACTGGGACGGCAAGGGCGTCGGGAATGCTGGAATGCCGGACGATTTCGCCGGGATCGAGGTGTCGGTGCACGCCCCGGGAGCTCCGGCGAACAAGTTCACCGACATGCCCTACCCGGTCCAGCGCACCAACCTGGCCGGGCTGGAGATCAAGGAGTGGGAGGTCAAGCTCCGCTCCTACGACCGGGCCGGGAACCGCTCGGCCTGGTCAACCGGCGCCCGCATCACTCTGGAACAGAGCATCGATGCCGACGCCATCGCGAAAAAGGTCGAGGAGAAGCTGAAGAACTCCGACGCCCTGCAGCAGGCCGCCCGCGAGGGGACTCTCAAGGAGATGAAGCACCTCACGGAGGCCATGACACAGACGGCCACGTCCTTGGTGGACGCGGGGCCGATTCCGCCCGACTCGGGCAAGGTGGGCGCCTCTATCTGGGTGTCCCCCGACGGCCGGGTATTCGTTCTGAGAGCTGAAGGAGATCAGTGATGCAACCCTACGTCCCCACTAAGCAGTGGAAAGACGGCTTCGGCGCGGGGGAGACCCGCATCATGGCCGCCGACTTGACCCGCATGGAGGCCGGGATCAGCGCCGCCACGCAGGGCGTGACGAATGTGGAGAGCCGCGTCGGCACCCTCGACACCTCGGTCACTACCCGCCTCCAGGCCATGCAGAACTCCATCATGGAGGCGGCCCAGGCCCTTATCCCGATCGGGACCATCACGATGTACGCCGGGGGGAGTGCCCCTAGGGGCTGGGTGACCTGCAACGGTCAGCTTCTAGATAGAACTTCCTATTCAAAGCTGTTCACAGTCATCGGGACTACCTATGGATCAACTACTGGCAGCAACTTCCGGGTGCCGGATATCCGTGACAGATTCCCCGTCGGCGCCGGATCGTCCTACTCCACGGGCTCAACTGGAGGCGCCAATCAGGTCAAGCTGCTCAGATCGCAAATGCCGGGGCACGCCCACAGTATCGGCGGCCTGAGCGGCACGGCTCTGCAGAATGGCGTAGGTATGTACGCCTCGAACGTCGCGGGCGGCCAGGGCTGGCAGGTGCTCTCCACCACTGAGCAGGGGTCGCTGTCCGGCCTGATCGCGAAGGTGGAGGGCGGAGACGAGCCGCACGAAAACCGACCCCCATACATGGCGTTTCCTTTTATCATTAAGGCGTCCTGATGCCGGGCCCTCAGAATCCGGCCGCCGCCGATCCGAAGGCCCCTGGCGGCCAGTATGTAACCAGCCCGGGCTTCGCCTCTCCCGGGCAATCCTCGCCGTCGCACTCGCGCACTGCTCCTGGGTCGACCGTTGTCTACAGCCCCAAGGGCTGGAAGTGGGAGGAGGCCGGGGATAACTACGCCCTTGCCGCCTCGAAGCTCGCTACCTCGGCCATCGAGGCCGCCGTCAGGCGGATGCGCACCACCTTCGGCCAGGTCTACTACATCAAGGGGGTGGCAGGCTCTAAGCCTCCCTTCGACGGCGAGACGGTGGGTGATACCTGCCGCGTGCAGGACGCGATCACCTTGGATATCGTTGCGGAGTGGCGCTGGACCGGCTCGCGCTGGGAGGGCATGCGGGTCGACAACCAGCAGATCAGCAACCTCGACGTCGGAAAGCTGACGGCGGGCTCGGCCGCGATCAATGAGATCGCTGCGCGGAAGATCGCCTCCGACGTCGGTCGATTCCTCGAGCTGACGACCGACCAGCTGACCGTCACCGGCAACGCCTCCTTCGTGGACCTCACCGCTCGCCATATCTGGACCCGCATCGTTACGGCTCAGGTGGGGGAGTTCGAGACGATCAAGGCCGGGATGATAGCCGCCAACGCGATCTCCGCCGACAACCTGCAAGTTGGAGCAGTAGATGGGCAGGTAATCACCGGGGCTACCCTCCAGACCAGTAAGGAGCGTGATCGCGGCTTGAAGATCACCTCCGACGGGATGCAGGTATACCGTCCCACCGGAGGGAGGCCGGTCCTAAATATCGATGCTCGCTCAGGCAGCATCGAGCTGGACGGGAACATCGGCATTAGCGATACCTGGTCTTGGTGCCGGTTCTCCGACGTCGTGGATCAGAAGACATCCTCCGACGTCGGCCAATTCGGAGACAAGTGGGGTGTCGGCATCCTCATGAACCGGTATTCCAATCCGTACCGGCTCCCCGCCCTCGTCTCCTTCAAAGACGACCCGACCAACCATGGAGGAATCCTGTATCTCCAGGCCCCTACCTCCGGAGCGGGTTCCCCTCCCAGCCTGCGCCTGTCCCAGTCGTCCCTAACAGGCTACGGCGGCGGATCGATTGTGGGCCAGCAGGGAGTCCCCACATGGGGATTCAGCGTATCCAAAACCGGCTATTCCTTTAATGCGCCGGGCTACGCCGGAGTCTGGGGCAACGACTACACTGTTGGGATGTCCCAGGGCGGGGAAATCGTCCTATCGGTATCGAATACCGATTTCAAGCTGCGGACCAAAGCATGGCAGTCCACGGCGATATGGGGCAACGGCACCAACACGGTGATGTCATACTCAGGTAGTTCGCAGGCGGTGTGCGACGCTAAAGGATTCCGCACCATCGGGCCGAAGAACTTCATCATGCGAGTGCCCGGCGAGTGGCAGAAGCGCCGCATGATGCTCCAGCATGCCTGCACCGAATCCCCCTACGACGGCATTGAGTACTGGGAGCAGATCACGCTGGACGATTCCGGACGCGCGACGTGGGCGCTGCCTGACTACGTGCCGAAGATCGCCTCCGAGAAAGCCCCGTGGCTGGCGTTCACGACGTCCACCGCTACCGCTACCGCCACTCTCAATCGGACCGGCTATGGGTCCGATGCAGCTCCCTGGACCGTCGACATCCTCGGCAAACCTGGAGAGGTCGTAGGGGTGCTAGTCAAGGGCGCCAGGAAGATCGACAAGTGGGACGAGAAGACCGACGTCGTGACGTTGGTGGACAACGCCCGCGACTCCGTCTGGACCCTCCCCCCGGCGGGGCCGGATGACGACGTGGCTTCGGTACTATCGGACGGTACGGGGGCCATCGGCCCCGCCTATCAATCACCAGCCAAGGAGGAGGAGAAGTAGTGGACAACGATACCGCCGTGGACGCTGGAGGCGTCATCAGCGCCCTGTCCCAGGAGATCGCATCACTCACGGTACGGGCGGCCATTGCCGAGCAGCGCGTCGCCCAGCTGGAGGCCGCGCTGGCCGGTAAGGAGAAGAAATGAGTGTAGGAAGCGTCATCGCCGCGCAGGCGAGGTATCTCGCCGACGTCGCGGACATCGGATACAGCCAGCCGGAGCGCCGGTCGTGGTTCACGAACGCTGACGAGCTCGGCTACGTGACCACCCCGCAGAACGCGGACTGCTCGTCCCTGGCGTGCGGTTGCGCCTGCTACGGACTGCACGTCGCTTACGGGGTGCCGTGGGGCCACGCAGCCCTGCCGGAGATCGACGGCCTGTGGACCGGGAACATGCGCGGCGGCCTGGAGGCCCGAGGATTCGTCGAGGTCCCGTGGAACGACTCAGACCTGCGCCCCGCAGGCGGATTCCGGGACGGAGACATCATCCTCTCGGCCGCTAACGAGGGCGGCGTCGGTCACGTCGTGGTCGTCACAGACGCCGCCAATGACCTCATCTCCGAGGCGTGGATTGCGGAGGACGGCTCCATCGACGGCTACGCCGGGGACACCACTGGGCAGGAGACCCGCACGGTCGCCTACTCCAGTCACCCCCACACTCAGTCGGGCAGGTGGACCTCCTGTCACCGGTTCGACGACGCGACTTTCGTGCAGCAGTGGCCCGAGTTCTCACACGCCGCGCCGCAGGGGACCCCTACCCCGGCGCCGCCGCCCCCGCCGTCGAAGAGCATCGCGTTCGGGATCGACGTGTCCTCGCACCAATCCGGCGCGGACCTGAGCGCTATCCCTTCGGATTTCGCCATCATCAAGGCCACCGAGGATGATGACTACGTCAACCCGTACATGCACACGCAGGCCCAGGAGGCCCTGTCGGCGGGGAAGCGGATCGGCTTCTACCACTTCGCCCGGCCCGGCTCTATCGACGCGCAGGCCCAGTTCTTCGTGAACGCTGTCTCGGCCTACATCGGTAGGGCCACGTTCTGGCTCGACTGGGAGGCCGACGCCGTCGGGCAGGGCGCTGGCTGGGCTGGCGCCTGGCTGGACCAGGTCGCGTCCCTGACCAGGGCTACACCGGGCATCTACATGAATGGGTCCGCATGCCGGGGCTACGACTGGAGTGCCGTCTCATCCCGATACCCGCTGTGGTACGCGGGCGGCGAGTGGTACTCCGACCGCTACGACGGCTGGGGTGACCCGCAGATTCCGCAGGTCCCCTACTGGGGGCAGCCGTTGATACACCAGTACACGGAGGATGGGCACCTCCCGAACTACGGCGGCAGCCTGGACCTGAACCGGTTCCATGGGTACGACACTAACTGGGATGCACTGGTTGCTCCCGCCCCAGCTAATCAGGCGTTGGACGGGTATGGGGTGATCCAGGTGAACGGCATCTGGGACCCGCCCACCGCCCGCCGGTTCCGCCGCGTCCTCGGGGCGTGGGACTACAGCGAGCCGTTCGCCGTCGCGAACCTCGCCCGCTACCTGAATGACGCCGTCGGCCCGGACATCCTTCAGCGGATCATCGGGAAGCCCGCCCTCGCCCTCGATGGGGCGTGGACCAGCGACATCTACACGGCGTTCCAGTTCTGGGCGTGGAACTGGGTGCCCGGTCTTCCCGAGTCCGACGTCTGGCGCAGATTCGCTCCGGACTGGTCGGCCCAGGACTTCATCGACGGGCAGTGGGGTCGCGCCACCTGCGCGGTCCTCCAGGAGGCCCTGAACCGATCGTGGGCTGATACGGGGCGCTTGATGTACGCCCCCGGCTCCTGATTGGGCATCGGACTCATAGGGATACACTAAGGGCGGGGCCATCTGGCCCCGCCCTTACCTATGGAAGGATGCAGATGCTCTTCATCTACACCGAGCGCGACGGCGCCAAGGAGTACGCGGTCCTGCGCGACGGCTGCCAGACCCAGCACGTCGAGGGAATCATCGCCGAGGCCTACAAGCAGGCGCTCGGGGCCCCGAAGTTCCTGTGGCCGGACTTCTACGACCGGCTCACCTACGACGCCAACGAGGCTCGCGAGGACACGGGAACCGACACCGCCAACGCCACCATGGGGAAGCTTGAGCGCGCCATCACGCCCGGCGCAATCGGGTGGGAGACATTCCAGGACAAACTGCGAGGGCAGGCCGCTCTAGCGGCTCAGGGCGCGCTTCTGGAAGTCACCGCCCAGCTGCCGGAGATCGTCGAGGCATCTATCCGTAGGGTTCTCAACGAGAAGGAGAAGAAGTGATGTACACCTCCCGCACATTCTGGTCCGGCTTGATCGAGCGAGCCGTGTCCACGTTCGCCCAGGCCCTCCTGGGCGCGCTCGTGGTCGGCGCCTCCATCGTCGACATCGACTGGAAGGCGGCCCTGGGCATCGCGGCCACTGCGACCCTGGCCTCGGTCCTCAAGGCGTTCGCCGCCCCGGCCGAGACCGATCGCGCCGTCGTGACCGGCGTCCCGGCCGACGCCCCCTACACTCCCCGCCACGGCGGTTGAGTCAGTAGGAGCTGGACAGTGTTACTGGCAGGGCAGGACCCGTCTCCGATCGTCGCAGTGCTGACCTCGCCGGATGTCATCGCGGCGGGGACTGCCCTGCTGGTCGCACTCATCACGTGGCTCAGGATCACGATAAGCAAGCAGCAGCAACGCCTGGAGGCGAGAATTACGAGGATTAGCGCTCACGTGGTTCGAGCCGCCAACGCAGCCGAGTCGGCCTCCGAAGGCGTTCACAACAACCACTCGAAGAACCTCAGGGATGACCTGGACGCGAAGTTCGGCCAGGTCCTCGACGGCCTCACCCGCCTCACCGCCGCCGTCGACGAGCTTCGCGCCTCGGACAGAGAGCATGACGCCCGCATGGCACGCCTGGAGACGCAGATCGAGGGTGTCCGCAATGACGCCCGCACCGATAGGTCCCACCTGTACACGGAGGTCAAGTCATTACATGATCGGATTGATAAGGTAAAGACTGAGACGAAACCGTTACGTCAGGAGCCCCAATGACCCTCCCCACTGCAACGATCACCGGCCGCGTCGTAGGCCCTGACGGCCTTGGCCGAGTGGGGCGGATCACCTTCACCACCGCGGGCCTCGGAGCCCCGCCCCTGGCGCGCGACGTCATCGCAGGCCGGACGTCGATCCGCATCGATACTGACGGATATCTAGTAGGCCCTACAGGACGGTCGGTAACCCTCTCCCCGGGAAACTATGAGATAGATCTCAATATTCCCGGAGACTCTGGAGTCCACATCCGTCGGCGAGTAGCGCTCTCCGAGGGCCGGGCCTTCACGCTCGCGGGTCTGCTGTCGGGTACCTATACTCCTCCCCCACCTCAGCCCCCACCCCGACCGCCGGAGGACGGAATCCTGACTCCGGGAGGTCACGAGGTTCGCCACGCCGACGGCTCGGATGCCCTGGAGGCCGTTAACTCGGCCGAGGTCATCGATCTAGGGGACGGGGTCCTCACCTGGCGAAGGATTGACGACGGGCTGATCCGCCCAGACGGTCGGGGTGCCCGCATCCTGGGCACACCGGATATCCTTGAGGCTATGGATAAGGCCGCGGTCATAGACCTAGGCAATGGAGCACTCACTTGGAGGTAGACGGCCATGGCCGATCTCACATGGTACAGCCGCGAAGGCGCCGATCGGCGCTTCCTGACGAGGGCCGAGGCATCCGGCCTGGCCTCTAAGGAGGAAAGCACCTTAGGGGACGACGCCTTGGGCGCTCGGATTGATGCCGTTAAGGCTACGGCTGAGGCGGCCCTGCCGTCGACTACGGCAGCCGCTACCTATGCCACCAAAACCGAGCTGGCGCAGGCTCAGCTGGGCGGGGGCGGGCAGGCCCCGGACTTGTCCGGATACCTCACGCGCTCAGATGCGTCCAGTACGTACGTCACCAAGTCCGATGCACAGGCGACTTACCCCACTAAGTCCGAGGTGGCATCCACCTACGCAACGAAGTCTGAATTGGCTCAGGTTGGAGGCGGCTCCCCCGCCCCGTCGCCTACGCAGGCAGGCGCTCCTCTCGCCGTGCTCCCGCTCCGCGCCGGTCAGGGAGTTCCTACGGTCGGGTTTTTCGGCGACTCATGGAGCACCGAGGCAACGATGGGGCAGGGCTTCAACCTGCCGTCCGTCGTATCGCGCGCGCTGGGCTGCATCCCGGCGTTCAGTGCAGTAGACGGCTCCGGCTTCGGCTACTCGGCCAGTGGCCATGACGGTTTCGAGGTCGACTCCCGCGTCAATTCGGTATGTGCCGCGGCCCCGAATCTGATCGTGACCATCGGCTCCCTGAACGCGGACAAGGTGATCGACAACGGCGACGCTACCGGCTCGGCGATCACGGAAGCGGTCAAGGCCTTTGTGACCAAGGTCCGCGCCAAGCTCCCGCGGGTGCCGATCGTGGTGCTCGGTCCGCAGCCGTCATCGGTGGCCCGCCTTCAGTCCCGATCCGCCAACATCAATGTCAAGGCGACGAAGGCCGGTGTGGACGCTAGCGGCGGCCTCGGAAACGGTATCGCCTTCGTGGACTGGCTCGGCGTCGCTGACAGGCGGGCCGTGCAGTGGCGAGATGGCCGGGTGTGCGCTACGGATGACGTGGTGATCTACAGCGGCGTCGCCTACCGGGTAACTCGGGCCTGGATCCCCGCATCAGGCGAGACCCCCCTCTCGGCGAACGCTCCAGTCATCCAGGTGTCTGACGTCCTGTCCGGCACCGGCCACGCCGGGGCTCCCAAGGGCGACGGCACCCGCGACACCCTCCTCCTGAGCGACGAGACGCACCCCACGAAGATGGGTTCGGCCGCGTTCGGGGCCGCCGCGGCGAAGCGCATCGCGGATGCCGTCGCTTCTCTAGCATCGTGGGCCAAGACTCGGGGTCCGGTCATCCCGGCAGCACCGGCAATGCCGCCTACTCCCCCGCCCGCTCCCGGTGATGGCGGCCTCCCGGTCATGGCGTGGCTCTCCGGCGGTTGGGGTAATCCGAACCGCGTCGCCTACTCGACCGCGGACCTCAGCGCGGTTGCGGCGCTGAAGCCCTCCCAGGTGGCGCTCCCGCTTCGCGGCGTCGCTGACGCCGCTGACCTGGCCGTCGGCATCCCCGACTCCTTCATCGATAAGGACAGCAAAACGCGCGAGTTCTCCAACGTGTCCATTCAGGGCGCCAGGAACCTGGGCCTGGATGTCGCGGGCCTGGTCGAGTCTCTCGACATGTTCGAGGCCGCCGGTATTGAGGTGCTGCCGAACGTTAGGAACGGACTCGCCGACTCTGAGGCCGAGTACTACAAGTCCTCGGACGGGAAGTGCTTCACTGTGCTGGCTTCTCGCACGGGCAAGACGTACCAGGAGATTCACGGCCGTGGCCAGACGAAGCTGCGCGGCATCATGAAGGCCCAGTACCCGTCGATCACGCGTGTGGTGGACGCTGCAGACTCCACTGCCGACTGGCACCTGACGGACCCGATCAAGGACGCCCAGAAAGGCATCCTGTCGGCCGCCAAGGCGGGGGCGGGCGTCTGGGGGGCCGCCAAGACCGTCTTCCCGGACGGCGTATGGGTGCTCGTTGAGTCCAAGGACGAGCAGGAGACCGCCAAGTCAGCCGCTAAGGCTGCCGGAGTGACTATCGTCGGCTGGGCCGTGGCTACGGCCGAGGACCTGGCCGCAATCAAGGCTTAGTGGAAGGACGCCTAGCCCCTCGGACCGAGAGCAGTCGACCCCGCCATACGCAGTGGCGGGGTCGATCTCTTTCTCGACGTCGAGCTACGACCACAGGCGCCAGCCGCGCGCCGCCCCGGCGACGGCCTCGAAGGTCAGGATGGCGGGGCGGGTCGAGTCGCCGGAGATGTTCGTCCACCAGTCGCTCCCCCGGTCGGCCGACGGGCACGAGATTACCCACCGAGCGTCCCCCGCCTGCTGTACGGCGAAGTTGTGCCAGTGCCCATGGACGAGGATACGAGCCGCATTCAGGCCGCTGCGGTGACCGAAGGCCTGGTCCCTGAACCAGCCCGGCACTTTGGACTGAGTGCCCGCCAGGTGGCCGTGGGTGAAGCCCAGGCAGGTCCCGTCAGCGGCTTTGACCGTGACCGACTCCTCCCACTTCGAGGGCCTGGCGAAGGTGACGTGCTCGAAGCCGGGTCGGTCCTCCAGGACGTCCTCGACGTTCTTCGAGACCATGATTCCGAAGTCATCGTCCGGAGCGTTGGCGCGGCTGGTCTTCCCCAGCCCGGTCCGCACGGCGCAGTGATTGGACGGGACGGCCACGTAGACGAGGGAGTCGCACAGCGGCGCCAAGAGCTTGACCGCCTCGGCGTAGAGGCGCTGCACGGTGCGAATCTGATCGGTGAGGCTCAGGTCATTGGTCTGGGCCTGGCTGGCCACGTTCCAGAAGCCTTCGGTCGAGTCCCCGACGTCGGCCACGATGATCCGCTTCCAGCGCCTCGGCCCGGCGAGGTGGTGGGCGATGTCATGCAGGGCGCGGCGTACAAGCCGTATGGTGTCCTCAGTGCCGCCGCCGTTCCCAGTTTTCCCCACCTGAAAATCCGCCAGACAGACGATGGGGGTCTCCTCACGAGCCTCGGCCAGGGCCGACGTCGGGGGAATGTACGGCTCGGCGAAGACCGGCTCCAGGTCCTCCCAGGATAGGCGCTTAGCCTCCTCCATCTCGACTGCGCCGGGGCGGTACTCGATCTTCTCGTAGGAGCCATCGGCTAGGCGGACGGTCTTCCCGCGCTTCGTGATCGCGCCGACGGGCAGGTCGAAGAACTCATCCTTGTCCAGACCCCCCTCGGCCTTGCCCTTACGGTTGAGCGCCCGTCGATGGCGCCTGACCGTCGACTCCGACGTTCCGAACTCCTCGGCCAGGTCGATGTTGGTCTTACGCTCTCGCTCTGGCAGAAGATCGTTGGCGATGATCGCCTCGTCTAGCGGGCTCATGCGTGTCCTATCGGTGAGATTGCTGGGAATTGCTGGGGAAAGTCTAACCTCATCCACATCCTTTTCCACAACCGGACCGCCGTTTCGATACATACGTGATACAGGACACTGCTTAGCTTCAGGTCATCTATTGTCTACACCACCCCAACACTTCTACACTCGAGCCATGAGCACTTCGACATTCATCCTCAGCGGCCGCGCCTGCCGCGGCTGCAAGCACTGCGAGCAGGGGCCCGCACTGGTCTCCTTCCACCTCCTGCACTGGACCCTTGTCCTGTGCACCGGCCTCCTCTGGCTCGCCGCCCCGCTGTTCTACAAGCGCTGCCTGTGCTGCGGCCACAGCCTCTACATGAACCGGCACCGGCCGGGCGCATAATACTTTCATCCGATCACCTACCACCCCCGCCCCACCATAGGAGAATCCAATGACATCCCTCGCTACCAATCACCTCGCCTTCCCGGAGAAGTTCGACATGCTGACAGAGCGGCGGACCACCGCCCAGTCCTGGAAGAACGCCCTCACCCCGTTCTTCCGCTACGTCAACATCGGCCCCGTCGAGATCGACGGCAGGATGGAGCCCGGCGTTGTTGCCGACAATGGCTGCAACGTCGTGGTCTCCCTGAAGCCCTCGACTACCGTGCGAGGCCACTACGACCTGTGGGACGCGGAGATTTTCTTCCGCCCCTCGGACCTCGCCCGCATCATCCAGGTAGGCACTCTCCGCGAGTTGCTCACCTCGATCACCCGCGACGTCTGATCGACACGTCCGCCACCTCCCGAACAGCCCCGCCGTTGGCGGGGCTGTTCTGTATCTCACTGGACTACAGCTAGGCAATTCAGGTCAGCTGTTGTCTACACCACCCCTACGCTATACAGTAGGGGCATCACCCGATAGCCGCACGATGCGGCGGACAGGAGACATCATGAGCATCATGGACCTCTCGCAGGCCATACGGAAGGCCAGAGCGGCCGCCCAGGGCTCGCACACGCCGTGCGGACCGATCACCTGGGTATGGAACAAGGCTGACCTCAAGACACTCGTGCAGGCCATCCACAGCGCCTCCGAGATCGTCATGGACTTGGAGACGACCGGCCTCGACGAATACGCGACGGCAGGGGGCGCCACCAACGGCGGCTACCCCGCCCGCATCGTCCTGGCCTCACTCACCCTCCCCGAGGCCGGGCGCGCCGCCGCTGTCGCCTACAACTGGCGCACCTTCGACGGCGAGCAGCCGATGACCTACCTCGTGCCCCTCTCGCACCCGGCCAGCCCACTGCTCGGAGTATGGCGCAAGGTAATGGCGATCATCGGCCGCGAGATCAACCGCAGCGGCCTGCCATTCGTCAACGCTAACGTCAAGTTCGACGCACGATGGGTCTTCGCCCAGGCCGGGGTGGACCTGTCCGACCGGATCGAGTGGGACACGGCCGTCTCCTCCCAGCTGGTCGATACCGAGGCCCGCACTCGCCTCAAGATTCGCGCCGCGCGTGACTTCGGCATCGAGGAGTGGGACGACTTCGACCTGAGCACGCCGGGCGCCGCCGAGCAGGTCGACTTGATTCAGCTCGGCGAGTACGCCGCCCGTGACACGTATTACACCTGGAAGATCGAGCAGGAGCACCGTGACCAGATGTTCCTGACCGGCGAGGATGAGCCCTTCGACTCCGACGACATTCAGATGGCCCGCCTCGGCAAGGTCGCCACCTACGTCGCCATGCCTACTGTGAGGACTCTCACAAAGGTGGAGCAGAGAGGCTTCCTCCTCGACGTCGACTGGGTGCACGCCAAAATCGAGGAGATGGACGCCAAGCGCCTTGAGGCGTGCCGCGACATCCTCGGCCTGTACGGCACGGAGCCCGCCCCTGCCCCGGCGAAGGACGGCGTGACCACGGCCGCGACGTCGAAGTGGTTCCAGGGCTTCGTGACCCAGGCCATCGAGGCCGGTGACCTGCGGGTCACTGCCCGCACCGACTCCGGCAACGCCCAGTGGAACAAGGCGGTCCTCATCGCACAGCAGCGCCAGGGCAGCCCCGCCGCCGACGCGCTGCTGCGCCACCGTGACGCGACCAAGACTCTGGAGTTCCTGCGCTCATGGCTTGAGCTCAAGGACCCAAACGACGTGATCCACGCCACCTACAACGTTGGATTTGTCCGCACGGGAAGATTAAGTTGTGCCTCCCCGAACCTTCAGCAGTGCCTACAGGGCTCAGACGAGGTGCTCACCCGCTCCGGCTGGGTGCGGCTCGACTCTCTCGGAGAGGGGGTGGAGATCATGCAGGTCTCGGAAACCGGCGAGGGCTCTTGGGAGGTGCCCACCGGCTACGTGGACAAGCCCTACGCGGGCAACATGGTCCGCATGAAGTCGGACTGGATTGACGTTCTCATGACGCCCGATCACCGGCTCCTGACCCTCACTCGGGGAGGGGCCCCCAAGTGGGAGCGAGCTTCTCAGTGGGTAGGTACTGACGGGAAGATCGTCGATCGCAAGTTCTTCCGGGCACTGACCTCGTCCCCAAGCGCCCCGGACCTGACAGAGTCGGAGCGGCAGATCGTGCGAACGGCCATCGCCATGCAGGCGGATGGCTCGAGCTGCGGCAACTCCTGGCAAGCGCGGGTCTACAAGAAGCGAAAGGGGGAGGCTCTATTAGAGCTTGGGGGGGACTACCGATCCCGCCTGTCTCGTCCCTGCTATGTCCTTAGGGCTCGCAAGAAGGCCCTCTCCCAATGGCTTGACCCGGTCAGCAAAAACTTCCGGCCGGAGGCGTTCCTCGCCCTGAACCGGAAGGACTGCTCATGGGCTCTGGATGAGATTCTAAGCTGGGATGGAGACTCTGTCCGAGGATGCACCTACACACAGAGCCAGGCCCGCGAGGACTCCGTCAAGTTGGCCCAGGCCCTGGCCGCCATGTGCGGAAGATCGACCACGCTCTACGCTAAGGAAGTTGACGGGGTTACGTATCCGACTGCCAACTTCCACCGTAAGCCTGTCCGGTACGCCTCCAGAATGTGGGTTACGGAAGAGCCGTACGAGGGGCGGGTCTACTGCGTCTCCGTCCCAGCGGGAGCCTTCCTGGCCCGTAGCGGGGGAACCGTATGGGTTACTGGAAACTGCTCTTCGTCACTGAAACCGGCCTTCATCCCGCGCCCCGGGCACGTACTGCTCGACCTCGACTACAGCCAGGTCGAGCTGCGCGTCGCGGCGTTCATCTCCCGCTCGGCCCCGATGATCGAGGCGTTCCAGCGCGGTGACGACCTACACCGCCTGCTCGCCGCCAAGATTGCGGGCAAGTCTCCAAAGGACATCACTTCGATGGAGCGCAAGCGCGCCAAGGCTGGCAACTTCGGCCTCCTCTACGGCATGAGCCCCGGCGGCTTCCAATCCTACGCCGCCACCGCCTACGACGTAGCCATGACCCTCGACGAGGCCCAGGCCGTCCACAGCGCATTCTTCGAGATGTGGGACGGCATGCGCCAGTGGCACGAGCGCGCCAAACGCCGGGCCTACGAGCGCGGCTACGTCACCTCGCCCATCGGGCGCACGCAGTGGCTCAGCGACCTGTACTCGAAGAGCGGCTTCAAGGCCTCCCACGCCGAGCGCAATGCCCTCAACTCCCCCGTCCAGGGCTTCGGCTCGGACCTCATGCAGATGGCGGCCGCCTCGATCATGGGCACCCTGCCCGGCTACCCACTCCCCCGCGTCGAGGGCGCGCACGTCGTAGCCACTGTGCACGACGAAATCTGCATCGAGGCCCCGGAGGACCGCTGGCAGGGGATTCTCGTCGAGTGCAAACGGCGCATGGAGGACGTCAACACCTTCCTGCGTCCCCTGGACTGCCAGATGGACGTTCCGATCGTGGCAGGCCCCTCGGCAGGCACCCGGTGGGGCGTACACGACCTGCACGACGAGGACGACCCGCTGCCGTCGGTCGGCTGACCTCATTCCAATACATTAATAAACCCGCTCACTCAGATAGGAAACACCAATGAGAAAGCAACCCATTGACTTCCCAGCCCGCCTGGCCGAGCTCGACGGCGCCCCCGCCGCTCACATCCGCGACCCCTTCGTCGAGATCGAGTACCTGGTCCAGATCACCGATGAGCCCGACGCCGGAGGCCGCTACCAGATCACGACCATGGTCGCCCGCCCCGACCCCGGAGTCCGATTCCCCGACTCCACGCCGCACCGCATGCTAACCGAGGTGGCGGCGCGGGTCCTCGGGCGCGAGGTTCCTGCCGCCTGCGGTGGGAACCTCTACAAGGGGCCGCCCATCTCCGAGCTGGCCAGGATGGTCGAGTCCGGGATGCTTCAGTCCGAGATCGCCAAGACCTACGGCCGCTCACAGGCCACCATCTCCTCGTGGATCAAGCGAGCCCGGCGCCTCGACCCGAGCTTCCCCACCCCACCCAAGAAAGACGGCACACCGAAGAAACCCGGGCCGAGGCAGGCCCGTGAACAGGCCGAGGCGGCCCGATGTAGGCAGCTACAGCTGCGTCGGCAAGCCTCCCACGAGGCGGCCTCACCGACGACCGACTAGCCCTGCGACCGCTCAGCGACCGAGCCCCTCCCGAAGTGGGAGGGGCTTCGTCGTGCCCGAGGCAGTGACCTCGGTCACCTATATACCCCTACGGGGTACCCGTATATACCCCCAGGGGGTATCAATTGACACGGTTAGATACGTGTCCCCGGTCACTAGATTCCGGTACACGGGTACTAGAACAAGCATTCTAGTTCAATAGTGAACTACCCACGAACATACGTTCGAAAGAAAACCATAGCCAGAAGGTGGCGCTTTTCGGCAGCATTCCGCGCAAAAGTCGTCCCGCCAGTCTATCTCGCTACTTGAGACGGATTGTCTCGCACAGCGTGCTATGGCGGCCGTCACCCCTTCCAAAAGTCTACCCACCGGGAAGTAAGGGTCAATTCTGGTACGCCCGTACCAGAACTTGAGTTCCGACTGGAACGACGGTGAAAGGTGACGATTCCGAGTCCGAAGGGCCGATCAGTTCTCAACGGAAAGTGGCAATTCCTTAGAAGTTCCCGGGAAATGGAAATAGCTGGAATACGTTCAGTTCTGAACGAAGTGTATGACGCTTTACAGTCAGGCCCACGCACTCGGGCGTGTCGCACCCAGATTTTCTGGTACACCCGTACCACTTTGCACGAGGGCTGGGATAAGTGGCAATTTCTCGACTGCCGGTCGGCGTGTCGCACCCTCCAATCTGTGGCGAGCCTCGCCATAGCTACCCATTGCATTTCGCAGGCCATCCGCGGTACTCGCGCGCGCCCACACACTCGCGCCCCCTACGAAGTAGGGGGCGCTCGTGTGTGGGTGATGTTTATTTATATAGATATCCGTTGCCGTTGCCGACCCTGCGCCGACCTCGGTCGCTGCGCTCCCTCGGTCCGGCTCGGGACCCCGTCGGAGCTCGGGGCCCGCTCGTCGTCGCTCGCTGCGCTCGCCCCGACTCGTCTGCCCCCTCGGTCCGACGGGGGATTCACATCTCCGCCCTTCGGGACGGCGCGCTCCGTCGCCCGAGGCTC
>ERZ773043.353-NODE-353-length-26825-cov-3.414979_pt1 | contig 26825 bp, 19 predicted proteins | sample MGYA00580636_ERZ773043 | MGnify/ENA primary metagenome ERZ773043 (study PRJEB29015, sample SAMEA2737992) | human oral metagenome | biome: human oral; feature: human-associated habitat; material: dental | place: China | collected 2065 ...
CGTCCAGCAAGATGAAAAAAGTCATCGCTGAACAATTAGTCAAAAACGGCTACCTCGCAGATGTTAAACTAGAGGACGCCAAGCCTCGTGGCGTGCTGGTCGTGACCATCAACGAAGAGGGTACTAACAGCACCATCAACGAGATCACCCGCGTATCAAAGCCAGGTCGTCGTGTCTACGTCGGCGCTAGCGAGATTCCAAAGGTGAAAAGCGGCCGCGGTTTAGTACTCATCTCAACTTCAAAAGGTGTCATGACTGGCGCCGAGGCAGCTAAGGCTAAGCTTGGTGGCGAGTTGCTGTTGCAGTTCTTTCCAAAAGCCCATGCCGCGATTTAAGATATAGGCATAGCCGCCCTTGCTGTTCATTCGCAAGGCAAAGTCGCCACAAACAAGGTTGGCATGAGTGGTGTCACGATTGGTAAAGAGGCTTACGGTCATTGCGCCAAGACGATAATCTTTGGCCGTATCGTTAACCATGATGTCGGCAACATGGCCTTCAAGCTTGTAATAATCCTTGCCGTTGGTTTCCAAGTTAAGGTCGCTACGGAAAGAGGCCACCACTTTTTGGTCCAGCAAGTGCAGGTTATAAAGGTCTAGCTTGGCCAGGTCGGTATTGACGTGTGCCTTTATCAGCTTACCGCTGTTTCGTCCGTTGACGTTTATCGAGCCCTTCAACAAGGGATTATTGCTTTGTAACGAGGCTGTGATAAGGCCGTTGCTCATCTGCGCTTTGCCTGCAATCTTGTCTAAGTCGTAACCACCATAGTGGAAACGGTCTATGCGCACATTGGCAAACAGTTGGGTTTTGGTCGACATAAAGTCGGTTCCCACACCTCGTGTCTCCACTTCGCCCGTAAAGGGATGCAAGCCTTGGTTGGGCAAGAAATGCTGTAAAGCCAAACTTTTCAGCTTAATGTTAGCATTGTAAGCCATCTTGTGCGCATTAAAACTGCCCTTTAATTGTACGCTGCCGCCGCCTTCGTGCATTGTGGCGTCTGCTTGATACACCTCACCCTGCATCTTGGCGCGAGCGTTGAGCGAGATACCCGACGGAACATTCACTTGCCGCCGTAGTTTTTTGTCAAGCAACACCTTAGCAAAGTTAAGGTTATAGGTGTTGGCTTTCAAGAAAATCTCTCCTTTGCGCCTACGCGTATCCATAGGTTTCTCTACATAACCCGTGGTTTGCAGCTTAAAGGCGGTGGGCAAAACCACATTAAGTCCTGAAAAAGCGATACGTTTCTTGTTGCCCTTCGCTACACCATCTATGCGCAAAGGATAATTGGGAAACGCCTTTCTAAACCCTTCGGGCATGCCGCCCATAGCGCGCAGCAAGTCGGCCTTACCCAGCGAGGCGTGCAAGGCAACATATAATTTACCTGGATTAACCTCATCGAAGGCGTTCATATCCATGTTGAACTTGGCCGTGAGCGAAGATTCGGGCGTGCGCAATTCGAGGTTGGGCAGGGCAATGCGTGTAGAATCGAGCCCAACATGACCGCTAAGATGATTTACACGAACACCGCTTTTCTCCTTAAAGGCGCACACACGAAGATTCATTTTCAACTCTGGCTGACAGAAATAAAACGAGTCGATGCCCAAATTCAGTTCTGTAAGATGTATGTGATTAGGGTCTAAGCCGTCTGTTCGGGGCTTGTAGGTTTGGTCGTAGTTCAAACTTCCGTTCTGCCAATTGAGCGTTTCAAGCCGATAGAGGTTTTTATACAGGTCGAAATAGCCGTTTTTAGCATCCAGCTTGGGCAGGTCCACCAATACGGCCATGCTGTCTCGTGGTGTTCGCAGCAAAGCTTTTGAATGCTCTATCTGCAACTTGTCCACCTTTATTTTCCAATAAACAGGAGCCTTAGTGGTGTCGGGCGGAACGGTGTCGCTCAACTCCACGCTGATGTTGGCATCTTTCAGTTGGGCTTGGTTTACCCTGATGGTCTTCGAATTGAGGTCGACACCCCTGCTTTGCACAAGCAATAGGCCCACCTTTCCTTTTATGCGTGCCTCATGCACAAGGTTGGCCGTATTCATCTGCACGTCGTGTAACGACAGTTCGTCTACTTCCACCTTATTGCTTAGTAAAGGAATCAATTGCACATTGGCAACAATTCTTCCCACATTGGCGATGGTGTCGGTTTGTCCCGCTATCGAATCGTTAGCTTGCAGAACCCTTACGCCCTCAACACCGAGGTCAAGTGGAAACACAAGTCTAACCCTATCCACTGTTATCTCCATGCCCATCTTTTGCGATGCATAGCTCGCAACCCGCTTAACAGCCCAGTTTTGTACAGGTGGGCAGTAAAGCAGAACCACTAAGATAAGAAAAAGCACAATCGGGATGGCAACAGCTATGACAACCCATCGAATATATTTCTTCATACAAAAATGTTCGCTCGTCTATCTATTTTGCCTCAAGGCTCCTAATTTTAACCTGCAAAGTAAGCATTTTTTTTTGAAAATAAGCCACCTATCCGCCAAAGAAATGGTAACGAACAACAATTTATTCAAAATCAAGACAGAAAGGTAACAAATGTAACCCAAATGTGCCGTTATGATTAAAGCCCAATCGGTCTATCAGACCGCTTATCAATTATTTTAGGTTGTTTCCATCGTTTCCTGTTCATCTTTCGTTTGCTTGTCGGCATATTTCCTGCCTTATTCTCTTAACGTGGCACGCTATGCCTTCAAGGATAAGATAGTCGATGTACTTAACAAACAAGCAAATTCTGCACCGACTCAACGACCGAGTTCGGGTTAAAGCCCTTAGATGCTCATGAACTGAGCGGCTACACTGCGAAGTCATCTTGACTTATAATATTTCTGTAAATTGAGAGGAGTTTGGTGTCTTTGTGCAGTAAAACCAAGAAAAACACCGCATTTATTTACGAAGTACGGGGCAAATAAGCTCTCTGTTTATAGATTCACGAAAATCCAACAACTTCCGTAAGCATCAGCTCCCCCAAACGTCAAGTTGCCGACCCCTCAACTCAAAAACTTAAATCGTTTTATTTATTTTTACAAATTGACTCTAATTTTCACTCCATTCTAGCGAAAATATAGGTCATAAAGTAGGTAAAAAGCCGCTATTTCTAACCTTCCACGTCTTCCAACTTACCTGTTTTTAAGGACAAAACCTGCGTTTTGTACCATTTTGCCTTTCTAGTTTGGTTGCCGGCACGTAATTTTTCAAGCCCAATAACCCACTTTTAACCCCTAAAAATTGGCTTTGTAATGGCTGTTTTGTCCTTTTTAGTCCTGTTTTTGATGGTTCACAAGGGTTATATTTATACCATTGCAGTGCATCCTTATGCTTTTTGCCCTGCATTTAGCAGCATTTTACCCTGCATTTAGCACCGTTTTACCTTGCATTTAGCACCAAAACGCACTGCGTTTTGCACCATATTGCACTGCGTTTTGCACCATATTGCACGCCATTTTGCTGCAAATAGCCCCCAAATTGGTGTAAATGGCAGCCTTTATAAATAAAAATTCATTTTACCGCATTCACAAACAACCCCCTTTTTGCATTAAAACAAACCTCCGCGAGAATCGATTATTTGCGGCAAGGTGGGCGATTGGTTGATGAAATGGGCACTTATAGTGTTAAATTTATTGCTGAAAACTAGACAAAAGCGATTGTGTTGTATGCACGCGCATGGGCAACGGCACGAAAACCACGAACGCTTACCACCGCCAGTGCGAGCGGTTGCAGGGCATGTTGCTCGCGGCCAATGGAAACAACATCGTGGAAACGCGGAATTAATTTGCCTTCGAAAGGCAGTTTGCAACTTGTAGAGCATCTTTGGAATGCCTTCTGACAGGTCGCTTTTTGAAACATAACCGCGTTTTGGTACAGACAAAAGGGGGATAACCTTATGTTTTATTGTGCCTTTGTCCAGCACTTCATGCATGAGCGGGGTGTTTATCTTGTTTTAGTAGCACAAATATAATAAACTCCTCTCAAAATGTAGAGATTTAAAAGTATAGATGACTTCAATATTAAAAAGGCATGACGACTTCATTGGAATGAGTGTGGTAAGAGGTATGGGTGAGGGATGAAGTTTACTTTTAAGTTGTCCATCTATTTTTCATACTCAAATCATGTAGAGCCATTACACCATTTGTTTAGGTAGTCATTTGTGTTGTATTACCATCCCGTTATTATCAAATATGATGGCTTTTCCATTTAGTGTGTTGTGTTTATAACGGCATAAAGCTGTTAAGTAATGGCTGTGTGGGTCAAAGAAATAACCTTCTCCACCTCTGAACAACTTATTGTTGCATTTATAGCAGTGCGTGAAGATTGCTTCTAGAGTGCCCCCTTTCTTAACGACAAAACACAAAGAACCTATAAGCAAGATGCGTTTATCCCGAATTTTGTGATACTCTATAGAATTATTCTTGTATAAATCTCCATATCCTGGTTTTGGAAGTTGCGTGTTGAAGAGGCTGTTCGAAAATACTTCTTGGTGGACTTTACCCATAGATTTGGTATTAGTCAACTGTGGATGCCAGCTTTCTCCTTCATTGAAGTACTCGTATCTTTCAACCTTTCTCGCATCATTATAGAATACGGTAAAACCATGAAGCTGATTATTCTTTAGCGAATAGAAATGCGATAGCTTGTGCGTATCGTCGTCGAAGTGATAATCTCTTCCAATAATGGCCCCTTCTTCACCTGCATATCTAATATGAATGGTAATCAGTTCAGATGCCCTTTTATTGAATGTGATGTAGTTTTCACCAATGGTTATAAAGTCCATCACATAGTATTCGCCTTTCGTATGGTATTGCAATTTAAGTTCACCGTCAATTACGATGGTGCTTTTTCTCTTCTGCACATCCTTTATTATGTCTTTTTGTGGGGTGTTTGGTGATAAAGTGCATGCCGAGAGACATACAGCAAGCAATAGGTTGAAGATAAGTTTCATTTGATGTCCTTATTGTGGAGATAGATTCAGATAGGTTCAGATACAATCAATTTGGTATGACAATCTCAGGTGCTGGGTATTTACCATAGATCCATTGCTTAACTCTATTTATACTTTGCTTACGCACTTTGTGGTATGTGTATTGTGCAAGAAAGATGGTGTCTTTCTTATTTTCCCTCTCAACTATAAGCATTTCGGGGGTTGTTTCTTTTATTTCAAAAGCTTCTGCACAAGATGCAGATGTGACAGTAAGGATGCTATCGTTTATCAATTCATTTTCAGTCTTTATCTTATAGAGGGTGTCATTACTCACATATAGCACAAAGAAGGCTTTATGATACAAATCGGTATCATCTTCAAATCCACCTTTCAAGGTGTCCCATTGTATTTGTTTGGGAACGAAAAGTCCACCATGCTTAATTTTCTGGTTGCAGCTAACCAAAGCAGAGCCTATTATCGCTGCAATTATTGCTGTAAGAAACTTCATCTGTTTTTTTATGTAAGAGAGGATGGTTGTGCTGTTATCTTTTCATTGTTGGCTGTGAAAAGTGTCCATCTTTTAGTTGATACTCAACCAAGATAGGCTCGTATATCGTTTCGAAACTCTTCCATCCTTTTGTTTCTGCATCGTAGTACAATTGGTTGTCTGTGGATAGAAAGTCAAAATTCTTAATTTTGTCTGTGGGTTTCATCAGTGGTTCAAGGGTTTCTTGCAATTCAGTGATAATCTGGATATTGGTTAGCACAATCAAATCACGATGGTTTTGGCTGATATATCCCACTATGCGCCTGCCTTTATATGCAATGTATTTGTCTCGTAAGCGGTGCTTATTTTGAAATGAAAAGACAAATTTAGTTATCGAGTCCTCTTGTACAATGTCAAGTACAGCAACCTTATCTTCCGTATTTTCCGTGAAAAACTGTTGCTCCATGGTATTAACAATGGCTTTTAGCTGTCTGTTTGTTACTTCAAAGCATTCAAGACTTCTGCCATTATGAGAAGAACAGGCTGCCATAAGGGTAAAGCCAATCGCTAGTACGAATAATGATTTACATACTTTTGATGTCATCTGTACTTCGTCTTAAAAGATTATTGGTTTATTGCAAAGTTTGTATAAGAAACCTCCTTCAAAATGTATCAAGGTGCCTTAATTTCCCGATTTTTTCAATTTCTTCAACTTGCGTTTGGCCTCGGGTATGTCGGGCCATAGTTCCAAGGCCTTTTCGTAATTTCTGATGGCAGCTTGGGGCATACCCTCCTTTTCCGACTCCTTGCCAAGCAATGTGTATTCGGCTGCTAGGCATTTCAGTTGTTCTGCACGTTGCTTTTCCATAGCGCGTGCCTCTTCCAGCTGCTGTTTTAGCAGGTTGATTATGTTCAGCTTTTTGCGGATAAGCCTTTTGGCAGCGGGTTTCTCAATGTCGTATCGGCTGTGGATGGCTAGAAAGAAGTTGTCGATGGCCGCTTGCATGTCGCCCTTGTCGAAAGCGGTCATGGCATCGTTATACTGCTTGTCGGCCTTACTTTCTTGCAAAGCCGAGTTGATGATGTTGAGGTTGTTGTAATTGCGCGCGAAGTTGGTGACCTCTGTTCGTACGAAAATGTTTTCTCGGCGGATGGGTTCTTGCAGACTAATGCCTTGCAAAGAGGTGCAACGCGATAGGGCAACATAGGTTTGTCCGCCAGCGAATACGCCGCCAGTGAAGTCTATCTTTACGTTGTTAAAGGTTAGGCCTTGGCTCTTGTGTACGGTGATGGCCCATGCCAAGCGAATAGGGAACTGCCGATAGCTACCAATTTCCTCTTCTTCAATCTTTTGTTCTTTCTCGTTAAAGGTATATCGCACGTTCGACCAAATCTCTCTTTCCACATCGAAGTCGCGTCCGTCTTCGGTTCGAACGTATATGATGCCGTCTTGTTCGTCGCCAAACCCAATGATAGTCCCTAGCGTGCCGTTCACCCACCTACGCTCTTTGTCGTTCTTGATGAACAGTACCTGTGCGCCGGTTTTCACTTCCAGTTCTATTGGTGTGGGCAAACTGCTCTCTGGGAACTCGCCCTCGATGTGCCCATAGAATATTGTTGGTTCGTCGGGTAGGGTGTTGAGTTGTTTCTCGTTGATGTAGTCGACGGTATCTCTACGCCCCGATAGCGTGATGGATAAGCGCCCCTCTTCTGTTCCTATCTCGGCGTTAACTCGCGCATTAAGTAGTCGCAGGTCGCTATCAGAAACGTGCGAGGTGCGTATGTGGTCGAGTAGGGAAATGAATTGTGCATCCCTTTGCCTGTAAACTTTCCTCAGTTCTACTGCGATGAGTTGCATTTCTCTGAACACATGGGCATCGAAGAAAAAACAAGAGGGGTAGAACGGACGTAGCAATTGGCGTTCGTCTTCTTTTATTACGGGTTCTAGCTGGTAAATGTCGCCTACCAAGAGTAACTGTTTTCCACCGAAAGGCTCGCGCATGTTGCGGTTGTAGATGCGCAGAACTTTGTCGATAAAGTCGATGATGTCTGCCCTAACCATCGATATTTCGTCGATAATGATGAGTTCTACCTCGCGTAAGAGTTTTGTTTTTTCGCCATTATATTTAAGCGTGTTGCGGATGTTGCGTGTGGAATAGCGTTTATCGGTGGGCAGCAAGGGATGGAAAGGCAGTTTGAAAAAGCTGTGCAAGGTACTTCCGCCTGCGTTGATGGCAGCGATACCCGTTGGTGCTAGGATGATGTGTTTTTTCTTGATGGTGGCCGCGATGTGGCGCATAAACGTTGACTTACCCGTGCCCGCCTTTCCCGTTAGGAAGAGCGAGCGACGGGTAAACTGTATGATTTGGAGAGCCTTTTGCATCTCCCCGTTCTCTAAGTCTATTTGGTTGGGCGTATCGTTGTTCACGTTGTTCTGTCAAATCTGTCTTAGGATGGCTTAATCAAAGTCGGTCTGTGTTGACTTGTCTTTCACCGTATATGTGTACTAATTTGGTACTAAACGCGTTTGACACGGCAATCAGAATAGAAAATTGTAATGTGGCGGATGCCTGTTGGCGAAATCCGCCGCGCGTTGACTTACTGGATGAGGTGTGCAATGGCGTGCAATGTATCGTGGCGTGTTATAGCTCATCGAGATTTAGCGGCTGCTCGGTGGGGCGAGAACGCTTTTTCTCTTGACCTTGCTCGGAGGGGAGAAGGTCGCCTGGTGAAATTTCCCTGATGGGATTTCCATTGCCGTCGAGAATGATGATACCTTCTCCCCCCGTGCTATCGGTTTCTGTTGTGTCTTTTTTCGCTCGCGGATAATAACTGTCACACAGGTACATGTCGCGCGTTATGTCTGCATCTCGCGGTTTTCCAAACTTGCCATGATATTGTTTAAATGCAGGGTCGCGGAACACCGACTGTAAAAAATATCCACAGATGGGCAGGGCCGTTCGGCTCCCTTGTCCTAGTGCTCCTGTGCGGAAGTGTATGCTTCGGTATTCGCCGCCAACCCAAGCGCCAACCACAAGTTTAGGACTAACGCCCATGAACCATGCGTCGGAGTGGTTGTTGGATGTACCCGTCTTTCCTCCAAAGTCGGTGTCGCGATAGTCGCCCACATATCCCCAAAGGCTTTGAGAGGTTCCGCCAGGCTCGCGCATGCCGCCCATCAGCAGCTGTTGTACAAGGAAGGCCGTTTTATAAGGCACGGCTTGTTCGGAAGTGGCTGGGCCAAGGAACACTTCTTTGCCGTCTTTGTCTTCTATTCGGGTAACAAGTACGGGTTCGTGGTGCATACCGTCGTTAGCAATGGTGCAGTAGGCGTTGGTTAGTTCGAGCAGGTTGACGTCGCTCGAGCCAAGTGCTAGCGAGGGCGCATCTTCTAGCGGACTCTTAATGCCCATCTTCTCGGCAGTCTCGATAATGCGTTTGATGCCCATTTCTTGGCCAAGACGCACTGCCACCGAGTTGATACTCTTGGCAAAAGCCGACTTTAACGGCATTGAGTCGCCAGAGAACGAACCATTGGCGTTAGAGGGAGTCCAGGTAACCACCTCGTGCTTCTTTTTGTCGTACACCTGCATCGTGATGTATTCGTCGCGGCGTTTGTCGCAAGGCGTAAGTCCTTGGTTCATGGCCTCGGTATAAACAAAGAGTTTAAAGGTGGAACCAGGCTGGCGCATGGCCTTTACCTTATCGTACTTCCACGCATCGAAATTGATGTCGCCCACCCATGCTTTCACTGCTCCCGTTTGTGGTTCCATTGCCACAAACGCGCAGTGCATGAAACGAACCATATAGCGGATGGAGTCCATCGTAGAGATATTCATCTCGATAGAGCCCTTGGCATAGTCGAAAAGCTTAACCTTATGTGGCTTGTTGAGATAATACGTGATGGAGTCGGGTTGGCTGGGGAATTTCTCCAACAGCCAATTATACACGGGTTGTTTGCGTGCGATGCCCTCGATGAAGTCGGGTATCACCCTTCCGCGCTCGTCAATCCACGGGTCGTTCTTTCCCCAATGGTTCTTGAAGTTTTGCTGAACCTGCCGCATTTGTTTGGTGGCGGCATCCTCGGCGTATTTTTGCATACGCGTGTCGAGGGTGGTATAAATCTTTAAGCCACTGGTATAAAGGTCGTAACCATTGGCTTCGCACCAGTCTTTGAGGTAGTCGGCCACTGCCTCCCTAAAATAATTGGCCTGTCCGTCGTAATTGGTCTCAACGTTGTATTTAAGGCTAAGCGGCGTTTGCGAGAGCGAATCGTACACAGCTTGGCTTAGATGGCCTCGCCTAACCATGTTGGCCAACACGGTGTTGCGCCTTTTCAGGCTATTCTCGGGATGCGTTATGGGGTTGTACGTGGTTGTGGCTTTGAGCATGCCCACAAGCGTAGCCGACTGCGCGGCCGTCAGATCTTTGGGAGTGATGTTGAAATAGGTTTTGCAGGCCGTCTTAATGCCATACGCCGAGGACCCAAAGTCTACCGTGTTGGCATACATCGTGAGGATGGTATTCTTGTCGTAGCTCAGCTCCAACTTCGTGGCGATGATCCATTCTTTGGTTTTCATGATGAGCATACGTATGCCGGGAATCTTACCAAGCAAGCCCGTAGAATATTCGGTGCGCACCCTAAAAAGGTTTTTGGCCAGCTGCTGGGTGATGGTAGATGCACCGCGGCCGTCGCCTTTGGTAACGGCATCCTTGGCGGCGGCGAACATTCCGATGGGGTCTACGCCCCAATGGCTGTAAAAACGCTCGTCTTCGGTGTCGATAAGCGTATTCCAAAACACGGGGTTAACGTCGCCGTAGGTTACAGGCGTGCGGTTTTCGTTGAAATATTTGCCGATGAGTTTTCCGTCGGCACTGTATATTTCAGAGGCTTGCGCTGTTATGGGGTTGTTGATGGTGGACCATCCCGGCGACTTGCCAAAGAGCCAAAGGAAGTTGATGTCTACCATACCCAGATAGACAAAGAAGGCAACAAACGCCGATGCAATGACCACGCCCGTTTTGAAATACCATTTGCGGCCTTTGTATAGGCCTTTATACCATTTCCAAAATGCCTTTAACTTAGTGGCGCACCATTTCGCGCCTTGCACGATTTTCTTTCGCATAATCATTTAATGGTTGGTTGAGAAGACAACGCCTTTGTCCTGTCGATTGTTTTCGGAGGCGCATTGGGCCTGTGTTCTTCTTATTGTTTGGCATAAGCCGCGCCGCTGTTCAGATGCCCGTAAGGCAGGTGCAACGCGTGGTTTGCCTGTTGCAAATTTACGTATTTAATCTGTTATCCCGACAAAACTGTCGATATAATTTGCAATTTCTTCTGTTTTGTCGGGATGAAACCACTTTATTTCAGGGTCTTTCTTAAACCATGTAAGCTGTTTGCGCATGTATCTGCGCGTGTTGGATTGTATTTGTCTTATAGCCTCTTCCAAGGGAATGATGCCATCGAAATGGGCGAACAGTTCCTTATATCCCACGGTATTGAGCGAATTTAGCCCCCGCAGGGGATAAACGCGGCGCGCCTCTTCTTCTAATCCATTGGCCATCATCTGCAACACGCGTTGGTTGATGCGATTGTACATCTCTTCGCGCGGACGGTTTAGGCCAATCTTAATGATGTTGAACGGGCGTTGTTTGCGCTCTTTTTTTCGGTACGAGGTGTATGTGTTGCCCGTCATCAGGCATATTTCAAGGGCGTGGCACACCCTTCTGGGGTTTTGTTTGTCAACGAAATCGTAGTGTTCGGGGTCTAATTGTTTAAGTAGCTCAACAAGGGAGGGTAGTCCTTGTTGTTCGAGCAGTTGCTTTACGTGTTGCCGTGTGTTGTCGTCTACGGTTGGAATGTCGTCTATTCCATAGCAAACGGCATCAATGTACATCATGCTGCCGCCCGTCATCAAGGCCACGTCGCCGTTGGCGAAAAGCTGGTCGAGCAAGGCAAGCGTATCCGTTTCAAAACACGATGCACTATAATACTCGTCGAGTTTGAGATGGCCAACGAAGTGGTGGATGGCCTGTTGTTGCTCTTCGGGAGTAGCGGCAGCAGTGCCAATGGGCAGTTGGGCAAACATCTGCCGCGAGTCGGCACTGATGATGTGCGCGGCATAACGCTTGGCAAGATGCAGGCAAAGTGCTGTTTTACCAACACCCGTAGGTCCAAGAACAACGATAAGTGTTTTCATATTACACCTTATTATATATACAGCAGGATGATGAGATATTTGCTTGCAACAATTATCTCACCGTGACATGGAAACAACCTTGTTTCACTTCGTATTTAATATAGCAGCGCTCGTTTCGTCGCAAGTCGTTCAAAACCTCGCTCATTACCCACTTTAACGTGTCGTTTCTCACCTTTCGGCGCGCAGGACCGTCGGGCGATTCCACCGTTTTGTATCTGTTATAGGCAATGTCGAATGTTGTTCCGAACCTATGGCAGCTGTTTTCGGAGGCATTGCCGTTGTGTCCGCGTAGCTTTTTCACGTCGGCTTCACTTCGAAGAACACTCGTTACGATGAACTTATGCAGTGGAATACCTTTTATTTGCAGGCTATCGAAGAAGTTTCGGCCAATGTCGTTCAGCAGTACGGCCGCCCTTGGCACCAGGTAAGGCACGCTATTGTTCAGCTTGTCTACATGGTAATAGGGACTGCTAGCCATATACACCAACTCTGCTTTTCGGTTTTCCGCCTCCTTGCGGTCGGCCACGGGTTTAACGCCATACTTCTGGGCCATCTCCAACTGCACGTCGTTAAGGTCGGGGAAGGCTTTGGAAAAGTTGGGAACACTCATTATGCGGTTCTTCACGGGTGAGCCGTCGGGCTTGAAAAATTTCAGTTTGGTCAGCTTTCCGTCCACGGGTTGTGCTGCTGCATGCGCGTTTCTTTCGGCATCTTTGCTGATGTCTTGCCCTTTCGTTTCGGTCTTCTTCTTTGCATCGGCAGGTTTGGCGATGGAAGGGAAAACCACCCGCACCACGGCCAACAAAACAACCACCGCGGCGAAAGCCTTTAAAAACTGGTTCTTTGTCAATCTCATTGAAAAACGTTTAATTGCACCACAAAGATAGAAAAAAGTGTTGGGTTATGGAAAGCTTTTTGTAATTTTGCACTAATATTATATTTAGGAATTACGACATTGGTAGAGAAGCATATTGTACTTGAAGACATTGACCCCGTAATGTTTTATGGGGTGAACAACGGGCATCTGCAAATGATTAAGTCGCTGTTCCCCAAATTGCGCATCGTAGCTCGCGATAATGTCATCCGCGTGTTGGGTGATGAGGAAGAGATGGCTGTTTTCGAAGAGAAGACCGAAGGCATAAGGAAACATATCCTTAAATACAACGCCATCAACGAAGAAGACATTCTCGACATCATTAAGGGTAAACGCACCAAGGCAGATGCCATTAAAGATGTTATTGTGTACAACATCACGGGCAAACCCATAAAGAGCAGGAGCGAAAACCAACAGCGGCTGGTAGACGCATACGAACGCCACGACTTGGTATTTGCCGTTGGACCAGCAGGAACTGGCAAAACCTACCTGAGCATAGCGTTGGCTGTGAAGGCCTTGAAGGAAAAAACTGCCAAGAAGATAATCCTTAGTAGGCCCGCAGTAGAGGCTGGCGAGAAACTGGGATTTCTACCTGGCGACATGAAAGATAAGATAGACCCCTATCTGCAACCGCTGTACGATGCGCTGGAAGACATGATTCCTGCCGTAAAGCTGCAAGACATGATGGAGAAACATGTGATACAGATAGCTCCGTTGGCCTTCATGCGTGGTAGAACACTTACAGATGCCATCGTTATTTTAGACGAGGCGCAGAATACCACAATGGCTCAAATAAAGATGTTTCTAACGCGTATGGGCACAAACACCAAGATGATTGTGACGGGCGATCTAACCCAAATAGACCTGCCAAGGGAACAAAAGAGCGGTTTGAGGGTGGCATTAGACATCTTGCGCAATGTAAAGGGCATTGCAACTGTGCAGTTCGACCAAAAGGACATTGTGCGTCACAAGCTCGTTACGCGCATCGTAAACGCCTACGAGGCATATTACGAAACAGAAAGAAATAAGGAGAAAGAATAGGATACATCAATAAAACAACGATAGAGATGAAAGCATTGACACAAACCAATTTCCACTTCGCTGGACAAAAGAGTGTGTATCACGGTAAAGTTAGAGATGTGTACGACATCGACGGCGACAAAATCGTGATGGTTGCAACCGACAGAATATCGGCTTTCGACGTTATCTTGCCCAAAGGCATTCCTTTTAAAGGGCAGGTCTTGAACCAAATAGCGGCCAAGTTTCTTGACCTTACGGCCGACATCTGCCCCAATTGGAAGTTGGCTACGCCCGACCCGATGGTGACCGTCGGCCTTAAATGCGAAGGCTTCCGTGTGGAGATGATCATTCGTTCAATACTTACAGGCTCCGCTTGGCGTGAATATAAGAACGGATGTAGGGAGCTGTGCGGTGTGAAATTGCCCGACGGCATGAAAGAAAACGAGCGTTTTCCCGAACCCATCGTAACGCCAACGACGAAGGCCGACGAAGGTCACGACCTCAATATCTCGAAAGAAGAAATCATTGCACAAGGTCTTGTTAGTGCCGAAGACTATGCCGTGATGGAAGACTACACAAAGAAACTCTTCCGTCGTGGTCAGGAAATCGCTGCCAAACACGGCCTTATTCTCGTTGATACGAAGTACGAATTTGGCAAGCGCGACGGCAAAGTATACCTCATCGACGAAATACATACGCCCGATTCGAGCCGCTATTTCTACGCCGAAGGTTACGAAGAGAAATTGGCTAAGGGCGAACCGCAACGCCAATTGTCGAAGGAATTTTTGCGCCAATGGCTCATCGAACACAATTTCATGAACGAGCCTGGCCAAACCATGCCCGAAATAACCGACGAATACGCAGAAGAGGTGAGCAATCGCTATATCGAACTATACGAGCATATCACCGGCGAGACATTTAATAAGGCCGCAGATGAGGCTGATTTGGCTGCTCGTATCGAGAAGAACGTAACGGAGTATTTGGCGCAAGGCAAATAGAACGGCAAGCGTTAACTGGTTTTCATGCCAGCCCCAGTTGTCTTTATGGCGAGTAAAAGGGTGGCATGAAAGCGCAGTTTCGCTTTTCTCGTTCATGCCTTTGGGCTGAATACACGTTAAAAAACAGGATAACTGCAAGGTCGACTGTGTGGGCGAAGGCCCAACAAAGTTGCCTTTCGCGTTATCTATAACCCCTATTTAATGGCACATATCCTCCATGTATAAGCAAGAAGAGATAAAACCCTACGGCGAACAAGGCGATAAGGGCGAGTTGGTTGAAAAGATGTTCGACAACATTGCCCCAACATACGATGTGTTGAACCACCGCCTTTCGTGGGACATAGACAAGCGTTGGCGGCGTAAGGCCATCGGGCAACTAGTGCCGTTCAAGCCCCAACAGATGCTCGACATAGCCACAGGCACGGGCGATTTCGCTATCTTGGCCGCCAAGGTGCTCAAGCCTAGCAGTCTTATTGGAGCCGACATCTCGGAAGGAATGATGGAGATTGGGCGCAAGAAGGTGGAGAAGGCACAGCTTGGAGGCGTGGTGTCGTTTATGAAAGAAGACTGCATGAACCTCTCGTTCCCTGCTGAACGGTTTGATGCAGTGACCGCCGCGTTCGGCATCCGCAACTTTAAAGACCTAGACAAGTGCCTGGGCGAATTGCATCGCGTGTTGCGTAAGGGTGGACATTTAAGCATCGTGGAGCTTTCGGCTCCCAAACGTTTCCCCATGTCGTGGCTCTTTAAGATATATTCGCACACCGTACTGCCGCTTTATGCGCGCCTCGTATCCAAGGATAAGGGTGCCTATCGCTATCTCATCAGCACCGTCGAAGCCTTTCCGCAAGGCGAAACGATGGTCGGAATTCTCAAGAAAGCAGGTTTCGAAGAAGTTAAGTTTAAGCGGCTAACGTTCGGAATCTGCACCATGTACCTGGCAACCAAGTAACGAAGAGAGCTTTTTAGAAAAGGCCTAACAGTTACAAACAAAATGGTTTTAGGAATGGTAGTAAAATAGATTGTTCTGTAAATACAGCTTAAAAGCAAAGAATTGCACCACTACAAGATGCTTGTACTAACGCTACAAAGGTGCTTGTACTGGCACTACAAGGTGCTTGTACTGACACTACAAGATGCTTGTACTGGCACTACAAACGGCTTGTAGCGCCGCTACAAAGGGCCTTGTACTGATAAATTGCCGATAACTTTGTTGGCAAACTGGTTCATCAAGCCATTCTAGCTTTACAACAACAACTTGCCAACCAGCTAGCATATACCCATCAATCCATAAAACTCATATATACTCATACATGCGAACGTTTATCACATCATTAGTTCTAAGTGTTGCAATTACCACTCAGGCACAAACATTTAGGCAGATAGAGCCTGGCGTATACTTGCTCGCAGCTGGGCAAGAAGACGCCCACACGCCCCTGCGTTATAAAGAACCGGTGGCAAAACAGCTGAAAGACATGCCCGCAACGGATAATCCCTTCGCCAAAGAAGGGGTACACATCGAGGTGAATGCACGCGGGTGCGTGGTAGACATTCCGCTTGCAGCCAACGAAAATATCTATGGCTTCGGCCTGCAAATGGGGTCGTTTGTGCAGAACAACAAGAAAAAGCGCCCCTTGGTGAACGACCATCCCCTGAAAGACCTTGGCTATACCCATGCGCCGCAACCTTTCTACATCTCTAACAAGGGATATGCCGTGCTGATAAACACTGCACGATACACCACATTTTACATCGGAACGAACCGAAAGAACACCGACTATACGCCATCAGAAGACAGCCAAAAGGCAAAACTATCTACCGACGAGTTGTATCGTTCGTCAACACAAAGCAGTTCAAAGCCACGCGTACAGGTAGACATCCCAGGCGCAAAGGGCATTAGCGTACTGGTGTTTGCCGGGCCCGATATGAACTCGGCACTGCGCCGATACAACCTTTTTGCCGGCGGCGGAAGCATGCCGGCACTCTGGGGACTGGGCATGAAGTTTCGTTTGAAAACCGATTCAAAACAAGAAGATGCCTACCGCATAGCACATTACCTAAGAAACAAGCACATACCCTGCGACGTAATAGGCTTGGAACCCAAGTGGCAAACACGGGCCTACTCGTGTTCGTACGTATGGAACAACGAGCATTTCCCCAACCCCAACGAGCTAATAACCCGCACACGCGCTATGGGTTACAAGCTTAATTTGTGGGAACATGCCTTTGTTCACCCCTCTTCGCCCCTGCACCCGCTGCTTAAACCCAAATCGGGTAGCCATTTGGTGTGGAACGGATTGGTGCCCGACTTCGTCGACTCTGCCACACAACACATCTTCGCCGCATACCACGACAGCTGCTTTGTGCAAAAGGGCATTGCCGCGTTTAAGATGGACGAGTGCGACAATTCTAACATTACACGAGGCGACCTGAATTGGAGTTTCCCTGAATTGTCTGCTTTCCCTTCGGGCATCGATGGCGAACAGATGCACCAACTCTTTGGACTGCTGTACCAGAAAACCCTTTACGGCGTTTTTCGCAAACACGGCATGCGCACCTGTCTAGACGTTCGCGCATCGGGAGCGTTGGCCTCGCCCTATCCCGTTTCGATTTATAGCGACACTTACGACTTGAAAGACTACGTGCGAATGGTATGCAACGCAGGGCTGACAGGTCTGCTGTGGTCGCCCGAGGTGCGCGAATCGGCCGATGAAGAAGACTTCTTCCGCCGCGTGCAAGTGGCCGTACTATCGGCCCAAACCCTCTTTAATGGTTGGTATCTGCGCAACCCTGCATGGCTGCAATTTGATAAACAGCTGAACAACGAAAACAAATTCTTGGCTACGGCCACCAAAAACGAAGACGTGGTGCGCCAATTACTCAACTTCCGCATGTCGCTGGTGCCATACCTTTACGCCCAATTCGCCCGCTATCGCACAGATGGCACGCCGCCTTTCAAACCCTTGGTGCTGAACTATCCAAACGATAAGGCCGCAGCGGCGATAGACAACCAATTTCTTATTGGCGACGACTTGCTTGCCTGCCCCATTGTGGGCAAAGGCAACGAGCGAACGGTGTACCTGCCCGAGGGCAACTGGTATAACTTCAACACCAACGAAAAGCTGGAAGGCGGCCGAAGCCACAACGTGCACTTCGCACTCCACGAGGTGCCGCTCTTTGTTCGCGAAGGCACCATCTTACCCTTGGCTGAACCCACAGACTGTATTACACCCCAAACAACGTTCGTACTGAACTGCCGCGTTTATGGCAAGCAAGCCCGCAACACATCGCTTTTCGAAGACGACGGCATTAGCTATGCCTTTGAAAGCGGTATATATAATAAGGTGTGGCTTAGCTGGAATGGGCGCGGAAGCCTTAAACGCACAGGCAAATTTAAGGGTGTAAGGTATAAGGTGAAGAGCTGGACGTTGATAGGATAAGCATATCATTGCCCCTTTCTACCATTCGCCACACTCGTAGCAACTGCACGCATGTCATATTTGTCAATTAACTCGCACTAAAAAAATGAAACGACCCAATAGCTATCTCTTAGCCTACCTCCTTGCATTTGCAGGCACAATGCTATGCAAAGCAGAGGGACTAACCCGCTATGTGAACCCACTGATGGGCACACATTCGAGCATGGAACTATCCAACGGCAATACCTACCCAACCATTTGCCTACCCTTCGGCATGAACAACTGGGCACCCCACACGGGAAAACTAGGCAATGGCTTTCTGTACACCTATCAAGAGAACTTTCTCTACGGCTTTAAGCAGACCCACCAAGCCAGTCTTTGGATTAACGATTACGGCCAACTATCGATAATGCCCATTACGCGCCGCAACGACTTTACCGAAGAACGCCGCCGCAGTTGGTTCTCGCACAAAACAGAAATAGCCCTACCACATTATTACCACGCCTACCTAGGCGATGCCCAAACCAACGTGGAGCTTACGCCCACCGAAAGGGCAGCGGCATTTAGAATGCGGTTTAACGGCGGCGACAGCGCGTACGTGGTGATAGATGCCTGCAATGGCGGTTCGTATGTTAAGCTCATACCCCAGCAAAGGCGTATCGTGGGCTATTCAACAAAGAACAACGGCGGTGTTGGTACGGAGTTTAAAAACTTCTTCGTGATAACCTTCAACCGACCTTTCCTCAACGCTGCCGTATGGAAAGACAAGCAATTGCTGGATGGGCAGCACGAACAACAGGGACAACACGTGGGGGCCGTGGTGGGTTTCGACCTTAAACGGGGCGAAACCGTAGAGATGCACATCGCCACTTCGTATATCAGCCAAGAGCAAGCAGAGCTTAACTTACGCGAAATTGGCAACCAAAGTTTCGATGAAGTGAAAGCAAAGGCCGAACAAATATGGGATGCGGAATTGGCCAAAGTGAGCGTTGCGGGCGGCACCCACGATGAGCTGCGCACCTTCTACACCTGCCTTTACCGCATGTTGATATTCCCCCGTAAGTTCTACGAGATAGATGCCAAGGGCGACACCCTGCATTACAGCCCCTATAATGGGCGTGTGATGCCTGGCATCCTCTATGCCGACAATGGATTTTGGGATACGTTCAGGGCGCAATTTCCTTTCCTCAACCTGATGTATCCAAACATCGTGGCCGAGATTTTGCGCGGGTTGGAAAACGTTTATAAAGAAAGCGGATGGCTGCCCGAATGGTTCAGTCCCGGACATCGCGATTGCATGATTGGCCAACATTCGGCATCGGTCATCGCCGATGCTTACCTCAAAGGCGTTCGCGGGTACGACATAGACTTGCTTTACGAGGCCATCCGCAAGAGTACGGAAGGCGTTGGCCCTGTTAGTTCGGTTGGCAGAAAGGGCTTTGCCCAATACAACGCACTGGGCTATGTGCCTTGCGATGTGGACATTAGCCAAAACGTGTCGCGCACTTTGGAGTATGCTTACGATGATTATTGCATCTATCGCCTGGCCCAAGTATTGAACCGCCCCAAGAAAGAGCAGGAAACTTTCCGCCAAAGAAGTCTTAACTATCGCCACTTGTTCGACAAGAACACGGGATTGATGCGCCCCAAAGACAGTGAAGGGCGTTTCTTAACACCTTTCGACCCATATCGTTGGGGCGACCACTTTACCGAAGGCAACAGCTGGCAATACACTTGGTTTGTTCCGCACGATGTTATTGGCCTGCAAAAGCTGATGGGCGGACAAGCCAAGTTTGTGGAAAAGCTCGACTCGGTGTTCTCGCAAACCCAGCGTTACGACATTTCTTATTATAAGCGCGGCATCATCCACCTCATCAGGGAGATGCAGAATGCCGACATGGGACAATACGCCCACTTGAACGAACCCATGCACCACGTGCCATACCTCTACGCTTTTTGCCAGCCGTGGAAGACACAACGCCTGGTGCGAACCATCATGTCGCGGCTTTATGCGCCACGTCCCGACGGCTATTGTGGCGACGAAGACAACGGACAGATGTCTGCTTGGTACGTATTCTCGGCCTTGGGTTTTTATCCTTTGTCGCCCATTAGCGGCGAATATGCTGTGGGCAGTCCGCTGTTTAGGCAAGCCACCCTGCATCTTCCCAATGGAAAAGCCATCCACATTGCCGCTCCGCAAAACAGCCCCACAAATATATATGTATCGCAACTTTTGCTAAATGGGCAACCATATCACTCCCAATTCGTGAAGCATAGCGAACTGATGAAGGGCGCAAAGCTGGAATTTAAAATGCGTGCAGAAGAAAATGTACCACCCATTCCCCATCAATAAGCCCAAACCTTTACCCACAAAATAAACAAACCATAAGCTCATGACATTCAAACAAGCCCTCCTTTTGGCAGCCTTTTGCCTGCTGTCCATCACCACCCACTCGGCAACAGCCAATTACAACGTAGTGCCTTTGCCGCAATCCACCATGATGACCAAAGGCAAACCCTTCGTGTTAAACGAAAGTACAACCATCACTTGCACCACTTCCAACGAACTGATACAGCACAATGCCCGTTTCCTGGCAGAATACATCGCAGATGCCACTGGCATAAAGCTAGCCCACACAACGACAGCTCCCAAGGGTGCAGGCCATATCTTGCTAACGATAGACAATAAGATTGCCGGCAAAGAGGCCTATCGCATAACTGTGACACAAAAGCAAGTGACTATCGCCGGCAGCACTGCGGCTGGCGTTTTCTATGGCATTCAAACACTGCGCAAGGCCCTACCCGTAGCAACGAGCAACAAGGCTAAAGCCCCAGTGGAACTGCCTGCCGTGCAAATTGCCGATGCCCCTTTGCTGCCTTATCGAGGCATGATGCTCGACTGCGGCCGACATTTCTTCCCCGTAAGCTTTGTTAAACGCTTTATCGACATGATGGCTCTACACAACATGAACGCCTTTCACTGGCATCTAAGCGAGGACCAAGGCTGGCGCATAGAGATAAAGAAGTATCCTAAGCTGATGGAAGTGGGCGCTTGGCGAAGCGGAACGGTTGTGGGGCATAACTCGGATGTAGACGATCATCAACCGCATGGCGGCTTTTATACGCAAGAAGAGATAAAGCAGATTGTGGAATATGCCCGACAACGACACATCGAAGTAATACCCGAAATCGACATTCCTGGGCATACCAAAGCACTGCTGGCCGCTTATCCCGAACTGGGATGCACGGGCGGGCCTTACACCGTGAGCCACAACTGGGGCGTACACCACGATGTTTTGTGCGTGGGCAACGAGCGCGTTTATGCCGTTTTGCAAGACATCATCGACGAGTTGAACCAAATTTTCCCCTCTGCCTACTTTAACATCGGGGGCGACGAGGCTCCTTCCACACGATGGCAACAGTGCAAACGCTGCCAAGACAAGGCCAAAGAGCAAGGCATCGACACCAAACACCTGCAACAATATTTCACCAAGCGCATGGAACAATACATCAACGGAAAGGGAAAGACGATGATTGGCTGGGACGAAATACTGGAAGGCGAACTGGCCAAGTCTACCATCGTGCTTAGTAGACGTTACCTATCCACGTGGACCAAGGCCGCAAAGGCAGGGCACAACGTTATCACTTGCCCTGGGAAATATGCCTATTTCGACTATTATCAGGCAAAAAACACGCTTCACGAGCCACAAGCCATCGGCAGTTTCTTGCCCGTGGAGCAGGTGTATAGCTTCAATCCGCGCCCCGACACGGTGTCGGCCGACATCACAAGCCGCATCATCGGCGTGCAAGGCAACCTTTGGACCGAGTATGTTCCCACCACAGCGCAAGCCGAATACATGGTGTTGCCGCGCATGGCTGCGCTTGCCGAGGTGCAATGGATGCCGGCTGCACGTAAGAACTACACCGAATTTGTGGAGCGTGCCACGCGTCTGGCTCGCCTTTACGACCATTACGGCTATACTTATGCCCTACATATCTGGCCCGAAAGGTACAACCACAACAGAACCGACTGGTAATGCGGCACGCACTTCGGGTTGCCCTGCACACTTGAAGGCATGTTTCTGTTAAGGAAAGGGTGCAAAACCAAGCCTACTTGAATATATAGCCAAGATAAGAAAAGCATTTTCTAAGGAACTAATAAAACGCTTCACCACAACCAACAGCTTAGCCACGGGCTGCATGCTAGCCAATATCCAAGCTGTTGGTTGTGGTGATTTGGGTTTAGAGTAGAGAAGATGAGCCAAGGAAATATAGTAGAGTGAACCTCTACTTTTGTAGTCTTTCCATAGTGGCAGAGCGTTTAACTGCCATAGTAGTGCCGCCAACGAGTACAAAGAAAAACGTGTTGCACATACGCGCATACGCAAATAAATCCTACTCCACCTTTCGTTTTTGTAAAAAATCTGTGGTATCTTTGCATTTTAATGCTAGGGATGAAGCCCTAAAAGGGCTAACATTCCGTACGTTTTGGCTAAGCCAATAGTTAACTTGTAGATGTGCATGGCAACTTGTAAACCGCCATTTCGTAAACTTGTTAACGAAGAAAAGAACAATTATCGACTATGGACAAAATACTTGTTACAGGTGCAAGCGGGTTTATCGGGAGCTTTATCGTAGAAGAAGCACTTAACAGAGGCATGGAAGTGTGGGCGGCCGTAAGGAAGAGCAGCTCCAAAGAATACCTCCAAGACAAGCGCATTCGTTTCGTGGAGCTTGATTTGGGCAATGCCGAACGACTGAAAAGCCAACTCAGCGGACACCATTTCGACTACGTGGTGCATGCTGCGGGAGCAACCAAATGCTTGCACCGCAACGACTTCTACCGAGTAAACACTGAGGGAACGAAGAACTTGGCCAATGCTGTGATAGACTTGAAAATGCCGCTTAAACGCTTTGTGTTCATCTCTTCGCTCAGCGTTTTCGGTCCTGTACGCGAGCAACAGCCTTACGAAGAAATACAAGAAACCGACCAACCCATGCCTAACACGGCCTACGGACACAGCAAGTTGTTGGCCGAACAATACCTAGACTCGCTAAATCCCAAGAACGAAGACGGCGAAATAACCGATGTGGTGTTGCCTTACATCGTGCTAAGGCCCACCGGCGTGTACGGTCCACGTGAGAAAGACTACTTCCTCATGGCCAAAAGCATCAAGCAACACATCGACTTTGCCGTGGGTTACAAGCCGCAAGACATCACTTTTGTGTATGTTCAAGATGTGGTTCAGGCCGTTTTCTTGGCGCTCGACCACGGCATGAGCGGCCGAAAGTATTTCCTTAGCGACGGCGGCGTGTACCGTTCGTACGATTTCAGCGACCTAATCCACCGCAATTTGGGCAAACCTTGGATGTTGCGCATCAAGGCTCCCGTATGGTTCTTGCGCGTGGTTACGTTCTTTGGCGAGTACATCGGCCGAGCAACGGGGCACATTTCGGCACTCAACAACGACAAGTACCACATCTTGAAACAACGCAACTGGCGGTGTAACATCGAACCAACGATGGACGAGCTGGGCTATCACGCCCAAGTGAACCTCGAAGAGGGCACCGCGCTAACCGTGAAATGGTATAAGGAGAACGGTTGGCTGTAACTGCATCTACATAAAATGAACTTCATCAAATCACTCTTCGCAATAGAGAAGTCGCCCAAAAAGGGGCTGATGGCACTCGAATGGGTTGTGCTGGCTTACATGGCACTAACGCTGCTCATGGTGTTCTTCACTTATACCAAACTTGCCAACCCCGAATCCATGATTTGGGGGCGCGTTCGCATCGGCATCATCATCGTTGCATTGTGGGTTGTTTACCGCCTTGTGCCTTGTCGGTTCACCAAACTAACGCGCGTTGTGGCACAGCTTTACTTGCTTTCTTGGTGGTACCCCGACACCTACGAGCTTAACCGCATACTGCCCAACCTCGACCATGTGTTTGCGCAAGCCGAACAATCGGTGTTTGGTTTTCAGCCTGCGCTGGTGTTTTGCGATGCCATTCCTTCCGCTTGGTTTAGCGAACTGATGGACATGGGCTACGCCTCTTACTTCCCCATGATATTGGCCGTAACGCTGTTTTACTTCTTTTGCCGTTACGCCGAGTTCGAAAGGGCATCGTTCGTGCTTATCGCCGCTTTCTTTATCTATTACGTGGTGTTCGTGGCCTTGCCCGTAACAGGTCCGCAATATTATTATCCTGCCGTGGGCATGGAAAAGATAGCGATGGGCATTTTTCCCAACGTTGGCGACTACTTCAACCTGCACAGCGAACGCCTTACCAGTCCTGGCTATGCCAATGGCATATTCTATCAGATGGTGGAGCACGCTCACGAGGCTGGCGAACGTCCTACGGCTGCCTTCCCCAGCAGTCATGTAGGCATCAGCACCGTCATTATGCTCCTTGCTTGGCACACGCGCAACCGCCGTTTAGTGCTCTGTCTGCTCCCTTTCTTCGTGCTGATGTGTTTCTCCACCGTGTATATCATGGCCCATTACGCCATCGATGCCTTTGCCGGACTAATCTCTGGCGCGCTACTTTATTTTGTGCTGATGTGGGTTAGCAGGAAATGGAGTGCATAAGATAGCGCATTAGTGTGGTTAAACCGCTTAACCTATTGTTCATTTTGCAACAACAGCTGCTAAATCTTTCGTGTACAACGCAACAATAACCTAAGGTTTTTGCGCGCCATCACATTATTATTGTATCTTTGTATCTACACTCGCGTGCCATTGCCCACAGCAAATGCCCTTTGCTAATTACGCTGTGCGAACGCGCGAAATGCAGTTTGTGCCCAGAAACACGTGAGGAAAGCCTGTTTCGTTAAGTCGGCATGAGCAGGAAAAAAGCAGGAAAATCAGACTTGTTAACTCGTCAACCCGTTAACTTGTCAACCAGAAACAACCTTTAAAGGTAGCCAATGGCCACCTTTGAACGTATATTTTTTAGCGTTATGGATAAGTTGCAAGCATTGTATGACAAGTGGAAAGCGCTTCAACCACTTAACGAGCGCAAGCAGTTTTTGCTTAGCCAACGGTTTACTGTGGAGTATAATTACAACAGCAACCACATAGAAGGCAATACGCTTACGTACGGCCAAACAGAGCTTTTGTTGCTGTTTGGAAAGGTAAGCGGCGAAGGCAAGCTGAAAGACTTTGTGGACATGAAAGCCAGTTTGGCAAGCGTAAAGATGCTAGAAGATGAAATGAAAGCGCGCACCGCTTTAACACAGAATTTCATTCGGCAACTTCATCATGTGCTACTACGAGAAGATTATACCACGCATCGCCAATTGCCCGACGGCAGCCAAACAAGCTTTACCATCCACGCAGGCAGATATAAAGCACGCCCCAATAGCGTAATTACACGTTATGGCGAACGTTTCGATTATGCCTCGCCCGAAGAAACTCCAGCATTAATGGCAGATTTGGTGGACTGGTATAATGCTATGGAGGCCGAAGGGGTGATGTCGCCCGTAGAACTGGCGGCTCTTTTCCATTATCGTTATATTCGCATTCACCCTTTCGAAGATGGTAACGGGCGTATTGCCCGACTGTTGGTGAACTATATCCTTGCACGGCATGGCTGGCCGATGGTGGTGGTTCGCAATCGCAACAAGAACGAATACCTCGACGCCTTACACGATGCAGATGTTGACGTAGGTCCTTCGCCATCAGCTGGTGCACATGCCAGTCTGGCACAAATTAGGCGTTTTCTTAAATACTTCAAGGCGATGGTAGCAGAAGAGTTGCAATACAACATCGGCTTTGCAACAGAACAGTCGGCTAATGTATGGTGGTACGATGGCCAGAAAATAACTTTCCGCAGTGCATCTAGCAGTACGATGCTAACGGCAATGCAACAAACACCCGGCATAACGATAGAACAATTGTCGAAGAAAGCTGGCATTGTAACGGCGGCAGTAAAAAAACAGCTGGCACAAATGACACGAAAGGGCTATATCGAACGCAGAGAGAAGGATGGCGACTGGCAAGTGTTTGTTTCATCATCTGTGTAGTTTGCAATATAATTGCGACCCTTTTTCCGCCTTTTCAAGTTGACGAGTTGACAAGATTATAAGTTAACGAGTAGACGAGAATTCAAGTTAACAAGCTCACGAGTTGACCTGTTAACAAGTTGGTAAGAATTCAAGTTGACGGGCGTGTTGGTTCGTGAGCTTTCGAGTTGACGAGCTGATGGGCAGTTAAGTTGGTGAGTTGCTGGGTTTGTGTAGCTTTTCGAGATATTATGTGTAGCTTTTCGAGATATTGCCATGTCTTACTGCTCACAGGTATATCGGGGTTTCAAACCTATCAGACATTTGTCTGGTACTTCGTTCATGCGAGGCGTGCTTTTGGTTGATGCGTGGCATGTTCTTCGTTGATGCGAGGCATGTTTTGAGGGGTGTTGTATAAAAAGAGAGGGTTTGAGTTCTGCGTTGATGATTATTTGAGATTATAAGTTCATGGGGTTTTAAGTTCATGAGTTTGTAAGTTGACATAATCGGGAGTTGTTGGTCTTTCTTGAGTTTATAAGCCAGTGAGTTGACTTGCTCTGCACTCCTCTCATGTAGATTATTAAAAGTCAAGACGACTTCATTTAAGGTTGTAGAGATGAAAAACGGGAGAGTGGCTAGTTTTGCAGAGTTCTTGTCGTTCTTTCAAAAGAAATAGTTTCTTTAATACATATTTAAATTTAATTGCGTATCTTTGCACGGACATCTAAAAAGATCTACTATACATCCGCGCATCCAATTGCAATGCCATCCTTATGTGCGTAAACAAAAGAATGTGATATTTAAATTTGAATTCAAATTCTATCTGTAAGGCGCAAGTTGTTGTGTGGTAAAAGCGTGCAAAGCATGCAGGTTGGCTGTATATATAGCACGATGAAAGCCTACG